>ERZ1034920.38-NODE-38-length-87220-cov-3751.168571_pt1 | contig 87220 bp, 127 predicted proteins | sample MGYA00520688_ERZ1034920 | MGnify/ENA primary metagenome ERZ1034920 (study PRJEB33766, sample SAMN09781785) | gut metagenome | biome: gut microbiome | host: Homo sapiens | place: Madagascar | study: EMG produced TPA metagenomics assembly of the PRJNA485056 data... | reverse complement strand
GAAAAATACTGCATATTTATACAGCATTTTTATTATTTTCTCCGAAAAACTAGCTCAACACGGCAAGCGCAGTTGGGATGCGCCGGGATAACCATCGTATCTAATGGATGTATATACCCACATAGGTCATCACACACCGGGCAGTTGTAACTACTTCCTCTGTGAACAAAGTAACCGACAGCTCCACTCTCCTGTCCATACTCCTGCTCTGCCTGTCCCCACGCCAAAGCAATCACCTGAGAAGCGTTTCTTACGATGTTCTGATAGGCGTTCTTGTAGTAGCCCTTTCCGTAAGAAGGAACATCGATGTTGATATCCTTTCTCTTCGCCTTGGTGATGACTGATGTGTGATATGGGTCTTTATAGCCTGTGCGGATGGAAGACAGGAGCTGCTGGTCTGAATATCCCATCAAGGTTCCTGCCTTGATCATCCTTACAATATCTTCAGCAAAGTTTCCGAGATAGACAGCGTTTCTTTCGGATGTCGTCTTTCCGTAGATGTCGCTGACGAGAAACGATTCGATGTTCTCGCTGTCAATCCCGAGAATTTTGCATGAAGCCTTGGAGTAGGCAGAGATATAGCTATTGATGCTCTCCTCTGCCTCAGCAGTAATACTCTTGGCCTCTCTGAGCAGGGAAGCCTCATTTCTGAGATTCTTCCCTGTTCTGTATTTCTTTGACCTTGAGATTATTTGCTTAGTCTTATCGAATAAGATGTCGCTAATTTTGCTTTCTATATTTCTAATAGCTTGCATTCTTTTTACCGCATACTTAACGCTCCTACTATTCTCGTTAGACCTTTTTCCATTTGTATCCATAAGCTGTTTTATTTTTACCGATAACACATAAACGAATACCACTACCACTTCCGTTAACAGAATCTGCGGCATCCTTCATCGAAGAAAACACGCCAATTAGTATTCCGTCTATCGTGTACTGAGCAACTGGTACTTTCGACTTATCTTCTTTTTTAAACTGAAACGGTTCGCTTCCATAATACGACCATCTATATCCTTTCGATTGAATATAGAGTCCTTTGCAGCAACGAATAATCGCACAACTCGGCACGCCAGTCTTGCGTTCGGCATCTTTAGCAGAACTGTATGTCGCAATATACGTACCATCCAGGCTGTATTGATTTACCCAAAATGTGCGATACTTTTTTATCGTGACATCAATTTTTGAAGCACTACCCTTTCTCCACACGTATCCACCAGCCGTTTCGTATTTTCCGCATACAGCCTGCGATATGTTCGATTCCGGGATATTCAAGACAGAAGAGGCTTCACTAAAAGATTTAAATGTCCTCATTTTGTTTCCTAAAAAATCGTATGCCGACACTTGTATTCTTTGCTTCGATGAATATCTCTCAATATGCGTTCCGTAGTTGGAATTATATTTACTATCACAAAATTCGAGATTGCCAACATAATTATCTGTCTTAATTTCGTTCTTATGGTTTATCTGTGGAAGATTTGATGGGTTCTTAAGAAACGCTAAAGCAACTAGTCTATGCACATAAAAAGCCTTCCTTTTACGTTCTTTACTTAAAGAAACACACAGGTATCCACAACGAACAAAGTACTCTCTTTTAATTATTTCTTTGTATTTGTGATTGTAGTTACCTATATGAACATATTTTTCCAGAGCCTTTACTCTTCCGTAATTGGAAATCATGTATAATCCAGTATATCCCTGGATATCCTTCCATACCTCGCCATCTAAATCTTCGAGCGACAACCATCGCTCAGAATTAACTTTTGGTATATTCATTAACTCGATATTTAAAAGTTACCCCGATAATTTAAAAGAGAGGAAGGGCTATCGAGTTACCCTTGTCAACAGGTAGCTACTCCTGCCTATCCTCTCTACAAAAATACGAAAAATATAGCATATAACATCTGTACCAAAAACGCTTACTATAGAACGACGTTAAAAATACGTATTAATGAGTCTGATTATACTTTTTCCAGTTGTTCTCTGATGGTTGATTCCCCCACTTATCCGTGTTTTTTCCTTCGTCAGGTCTCCCAGCCTTTCTACCATTACCTGTGCGAACGTTACCGCCGTTACCTCCGTTAATCTGAGCTGTAGCTTTCTGCTCCTCGATGGCATTCTCTGTCTCGTTATCAGCGCGCTGCATATCCATAAGGAGATCCTGCTGGTCCTCCTCCTTCTTCTCGCGCATGATACGGTCGTATTCATCGTTAACTGGGAAGTCTGGGCAACGCTCAGATGCAGTCTGCTTTGAGAGGAAGTTGTTCTGAACAGCTGTCGCTAAGTTTGTGATAATCTCAGATTTATTCTGATGCACATAGATTTCCACCCAAGCGTGAATAGGAAGACCGGTCATAGTGGCCATGCAGTTTTCTTCAACTCCGATACCATACTTTGAGATACGAACAAGTTGATCCAGGAATGGATGCATCTTCTTAGCATCGTTCTCAGCAACCTCGATGGCAGGAGAATAGAGCAGCTTGATGGCAACGCCCGGAAGGTCACCAGACTTCAGCTCCGGTGGCTTTACTGTGAACGAAAGCTCATAGATGAGGTCATACGACTTGTTGAGCTGTGTCGCAAATGCATCGGAAGCGTCCGTTCCGTTAATGAAGTCAGCATCACCATTCGTATCGGTAATCTGAATCATCTTAGCTGAACCACTCGTATCTCCAACAACGGTAATGTCGTCACCATCGCCCTTCAACTTCATTATAGGGAAGGCGTAAGCCTTGTTGTTCTCGCAGAGATAAGAGAAAGCTTCCTCGTAGTCCTCGATGTTCTTCTGTACAACAGACCAGCATGGGCCGTCATCGTTTCTTACGTATGCAACAGGGATAAATGGGAAGCCGTGAGCTTTCTCTTCAACGCAAGTGTAGTCGTCGATTCCGAATATCTTGGCAATTCTCTTGATAGTCTCCTTGACCTTGCCTTCGTTAACTTGCTTCTTGAAGCGGTAGAATGTCTTGTCATCCCACACCTCTACCCATTCAATCTTTTCATTACCTTCCTCGTCGAAGTCGTAATACTTGCGAGCAAACACAACGAGTTCACCAGTAAGAGGGTCGAACTGAGGATACAATGTGTCTCCTCTATCGAAAGCCAATGTGCGAGTACCGAATTTCTTGTTTTTATCGAAGAATCCGACTACAGCAGCCTCAGCAACCTTCATGTACGAACTTACTGCCTCATAGTGACGAATCTCCATATCGTGCATATACCATCCCTTCTTGAACTTGGCAAGAAGATTGATATACTCTTCCTGTTTCTTCATCTCAGGATCACCGGCAAGCTCAAACTGAATATCGTTACCTGTCATGTGGAGAACGTGCTTCGTATGAATAACTTGCTGGAAAGCAAATGCCGTTTTTTGAATCTCCTGGACATACCATTTCCCGTCTTCCGGGTTCTTTCTCCAGATGTCAGGGTAGAGATTCTTGTCGAAGATTTTGTGGGACGTAGGATAGAACTCACGAAGGAAGTCCTTCTGAGTCTTAATCACTCTGTACAATGTATCTTGCGGCATCTGAGGGTCTTCATTATCGGACACCTCGTTCCTGCAATAGCCATCGTGGGTCATGTACCCCTTTGGCGTGAGTTCAAAGAAAGGCTTCTTTACCAGAATCTTTCTGAAATTTGTTACCTTGATAGCATCCATAATCCTTTTACCTTTTTATTTTTCTTTTTTGTTAAACTGAATATCATTACGTAGAACCAAGATTCAAAGAAGTCAGGCGAGTGCCCGACATATTTCTTGGCAATCTTCTTAGGTAATAGCTTGAATCCCCTATCATCGCTATTCTCGTCACGTCTGAGCATCTTACGCTCCTTCTGAAGAATCTGTCTGAGAGGAACCTTGTCGAATCCGTTTCCGGAATACTTTCTTTCAAGCAGAGCTGAGTCAATGGAAATCTGCTTTTCTTTTATCATCTTATAGAATAACCATGCGCACTGAGACTTCAAATCCTTATATAGGTATTTGATTCCTTCTTCTTCCTGATGATTCTGAGGTATAGGTGCTGCCTGGTTGTTGAATGGGACGGCATCCTTGAAGAATCCCTTGAAGTACTGACCGATACCCTGCATATCGTAAGTGAAGTTGCATTCCTCAACGCCCCACTCTCTCAGCTTAGCCTCAACTACCGAAACAAGTGTCTTAGGGTCCAGCCTCAGTACAACCAAGTCTTTACAATGCCATCCTTCCCAAAGCCACATTACGAAGTTATCGCCTCCGGTGAATGCGATATCGGCAGAGGCTCTGCGCTTTCCGTCTCCTGTTTGTTCTGAGTTGTCGTAGATTTCATCAAGGTCTTCCATCTTGATCATGTCATCTCCGGCAGCTTTCCAGTTCCAGTTGGCTTCAAGGTCTCGCATACGCTGTTCTTCGTCCTGCTGGGCAAGGTTGGCGATATATGATGCATCGGTAGAGATAAGCTTGATGTTCTCTGATACGTCTGCACGGATGAACGTTGCTGACTTAATGAACATTTCGAGCTTCGTGTATCCAAGCTCCTCGTAGCTGTCCTTCCAAAGACTATCGATGATACCCTTGCACTGCTCGTACACCTCTTCTCTCGTGTTACCCCAGTAGATTGAGTCAGGCGTATCGCCGTCCATGAAGCAGTATCGTATAACTCCGTCCCGTTCAGGTATGATGTAGCCGTTCTCGTCAACCCACCAGTCAATGAACTTTCTCACCCAAGATTCCGGGTCCGGGTTACAGGTAATCCAGAAGCGGTTTCGGATATGCGCTGCGTTTCGATTGTTGGTCAAGAGGTACTTGAACTTCTTGTATGGACACTGAGTACCCTCATCGATGCAGACATAGGCATACTGGCGACCCTGGAATCGTGTCTTGAAGTCCTGATAGGCTCCAGCATAGTACGAGAATTTGAGCCATCCTCCGTTATCGAAGTTCCAGGTCATGTCATTTTGTGACTTATTGTAAGTTCCAAATTGGGAGAACAATTTATAAGAGTCTGTTACCAAGGACTGTAAGTCGTCTTTCTCATTTCGCAGGATAGTGGCATGGAAATCGGGGTTCTTGATGTCTTTGAGAACTTCCATGAGGGATGAGAAGGATTTGGAGTTGTGAGTGACGATGAAGTCCTCGACAACAAATAGTGAGTCTGGATTCTCTACGGCAATACAGCAGCAGTTTCTCTTTCCCACTGGTTTGCAGCTAATAATCCTCCTGCGCAAATCCTTACTCCAGTAATTGAATTTTACGATCCATTTCTTGTTAGACTTTCTCTTCACATAGCAAACCGAGCCTAGACTATCAACTAAATATTTGAAATCCATAGCCTGCTTTCTTGTTCTGAACGTCTTGGTCCAGTTCCAACCGCCAAACTTTCCACACGAATGAATGATGCGCTCTAGTGTACGCATCCTCTCTGCAACGGAAGCCATACCCGTGCTTTGGTCAAACTCGACAGGCTTTACACAAGGAATAGCAATATGGTAGCCTTCATTGATGTAACTGGCTATCTCGCAGGCAAGATGCGGCATAATCCTATGGTCGCCATCGATTGATACATTCCAAATGTGGTCATCCGAGCACACCACACTTGATCCGTCAGACAGCCCAATTTCGTAGCAATCTCTATCCGGATAATCAATTCGACCTAATACTCTATGTCCTTTTCCGTCACATCCTATTACGGTGTCATTATATTTAAGATTCTTGATTTTAATGAAGCCTCTCGTAGTCAACACTCTCGTGTCTTCATCCAGAGGACCACCTCTCGAACCTCCAACTATCTTAATATCAGCATCAATGGACAGCATACGCTCCTGACCGCCACGCTGAGCTATAATCTTCAGCTTGTCGGGATGTTTCTTATCGGCGTCTCTTAATGATTGGATATACTCTTGAGTATAAATAGGCTCTCCGTTATCCAATTTTAATCCTGAAAATACATCTTTCTGCATAAATATACATTTAATACTGCAAAAATATACAATTTTTCTTTGATAATTGCATATTTATTCATATATTTGCAAAATAAAAGGTATATTTATACGTTTTCGAGGTGGAGGGACCACTTTCGGGATAACATTTTAAATCAACAAACAACATGACAAGAGAGGAACTCTTAGCATTAGTGAACAAGGAGGCTGATACCACCAAGTTCAAATCACTTAGCCAGAAGACCATCAATGAAGAACTTGATGATGTTTTGGAAGATTTCGGTGACGATGAGGCAGCAAATGCCAAGTTGGTTACCAAGTTAGCAAATCGCCTTAAGCGCATGGACGGAAACCTGCACAAGAACGTCTCTGACGAGATTAGGAAGAGCAAGGAGGAAGCTGAGCGCAAGAGGAAGGAAGAGGAAGAGGAGCGCAAGCGCAATGAGGCTGACAAGGATGACGATCCTGACGACAAATACAACGAGCTTCTCAAAGAAATCAAAGCCCTCAAGGAAGCTAACGCAGAAAGAGACAAGAAGGCTGCAAGGAAGGCAACCATCGAGTCAGTAAAGGCAGGTTTGAAGGATAAGTTCGACAAGGCAAACCTTGAATTGAACGACTTTTTCCTCGATACTGCACTCTCTAAGCTGGAGATATCTGATGATGCAGATGTTGCTGAACTGGTATCAACGGCTGAAAATATCTATACTGCCGACTATAAGCGTGCCAACGGTGGAAATGCTGTACCACGAAAGGGTTCTAGTGCTTCTTCTGGTGAGGAAAAGAAACTCGACGAGCATGAATGGGACGACATTAAGGATATTTGCAAGGACAGAGCTACAAAGGCGACTGTCAAGAAATAATTCAGGATAACATTTTAATTAAGGTAAAAAGATTATGCAGTACAGCAATTATTACGACCAGATGAACGCACAGGGTGCGGTATTCAATGGAGCGGTGCTCTTGCAGGCATCGGCTGAGATTGGCGGTCAGAAGCATGTGTACTTCAATCTTAAAGGTGCTGTCAAGGAGGCTTTTAGATACCCTCCTATCGGTGGTGTTATCGCCAATCCGTTCCCTGGTCCTGCTAAGATTTATGCGGGCGACCTCGTTGAGCATAGCCTTGGCTTTGCAGACAACAAGGGTGGCACTATTAAGATTCTGAAGTCTTACGCAGTTGCCAAGGCAACTAGTGCCGCTACAGACACGGATATTTATATCGTTCGCGACGGTTATCATCACATTCCGTTTATCGGTGACAAGATCATGGTAGGCCAGAAGGATTTCAAGACAAAGGGAACTGGTGTTTCTGTCACAGCAGTTGAGGCGACAACCGATGCCACAGCAGGTGACGTTTGGAAACTTACCTTGTCTGCTGCATTGGGCGCATTGACCGTTGGTCAGGTTCTCGTTGAGGCTGCTGCGGTTGGTTCTACACTTCCTGTAGTAACAAACCCTAACTGTTTTGCTCCTCACGACTACGACATGCCGTTCTATACTCTTCCTGGAAGCGACGAGTACGAGAAGCCTCGTATGATGTTTACACCGTGTCTGCTTGGACCGGATGCGATTTTCGTTAAGGACAGGATGAGTCCTCTCCCACCAGCTGTAGAGGCGATGAATATCAGTCGTTACCCAGAGTTGTTCTACACGAACTACTAATTGTTTAACTATTAGATTGTATTTAGGATATGCCAAAGTTTAATATTGAAAATTCGAGGATGGCGAAGTTCTTCTCTAGTAAGGACAACACCAAATACCTCCAGAAGTTTCTTGATGAAAAGGACATCTTTCACGTAAACTACGGCTGGTGGAAGACACAGGGACGTATTGCTGCTGACCTGACACCAACCAATCGAAAAGGTGTTGCGACATTCACTGTCGAGGCAAAGAAACTTCGTGCCGCTACATTGGCTAACATGCGCGCTCCTTTGGCTGGTTCTTTCCAGAAGGATAAGGGAGGTTTGCAGGTTTACTCTGCAACAATTCCAGACTTTATCACAGATGGTATTTATCAGAACGCAGAGGAACGCGAGTATTTGATGAACCAGTTTGAGGAGTTCGGTAACGACCGCGATGTCGTTATGGAGTGGACAGACCAGGTTCAGGAGTTGATGGATTCCGTTGATACCACCATGAACTTCATGACAGCGAAGCTTGCTTCTACCGGTAAGCTTGACTACACTGGTATCGGTCGTGGTATTCAGGCTCCAATCCACAAGACCAATATGCCTGCCGACAACTTCAAGAAGTGTGGTAAGGTTGCTTGGGCTGATGAGACCTGCGATATTCTGGAGCAGATGCGAGTTCTTGAAGAAAGCTGGCGTAAGACTTTCAATCGTAAGGCTCAGCCTCTCGTTTGGCAGATGACCGTCAACACCTTCTTCAATGTGTTCTTGAAGAACAAACAGATTAAGGAATTGTGGATCAACTGGTGTAAAGCTCACTATGTTGCTTACGTTGAGGACTATGGTGTAAATCAGGATATGTTCCTGAAGGCATTCGGAGACATCCAGGGTCTTTCTCCTATCGAGCTTGTAGAGGAGGAGGAAACTACACTTCTCTTCGATGGAACACAGAAGACAGAGCAAGCTTGGTCAGACAACATCGTTGTTCTTCGTCCTCGCGGTAACGCTTTTGAGTTCGAGCACAAGGAGATCAAGGATAAGAAGATGTTCGAGAAGTGGGGTAACAAACTTGTTGACAAGGTGTTCGCAACAACCAACGATGGTCTTGGTTTGCTTGCCAACACAACAATCGCCAACGGTGATTACCTGGAGTGGCATACAGACTTGATGTTTGCTGCTGTTCCAGCTATGCTCGACTTCCCTTACCGTTGGATTATCGACATCACCCAGAAGGGTTAATTCTTTAACGTAACTAGATTGTATGACTATGGATTCGGAGATGAACATTTACACTGTGAACGACTACCTTATTAATAAGGTGAAGTTCGAGATTCCGATGAAGGCTTTGTTGGGCATCATGCACGACAGGGAGCTTGAAAATGGCATCGACCTCGAAGCCTGCGACAAGGACAAGGTGAGACTTGCCTATGCTGACATGCTGAAATGGTTTGTTCTTGGTCCGAGCAAGGTGAACAACACCTCCGATTCCGATAATGGATGGACTCATTCGGGAGGTGGCTATGACATGTCGGACAACGACAGGAGCGAGATGAAGGCAGAGGCTAACGCTATCTATGCGGAGCTGGAGCCTGATTCGATGCTCAAGAAGAAGTCCACCTTCCGGGTGACCTCCCACGGAGTAAAGAGGGCGAATTATTCTCCTTGGGGAGAACCTCTCCCTCACATCATCAAATAAGGCGTATGGAAAAGGAAAACATCAGAAACCCAAGATACCCTCACATCATCAAGATCGTGAGGAAGGTCGTCGGAAAAGCCGACCCTGATGACCCGTTTGCCGATGATGATGCTCCAGTTGGTGATGACAAGGAAATCATTCTCTACTATGGCGAAGGCCGCAGTTACACAGATACCACTACAGAGGGAGACAAGAACGTCGACCAGAACAAGAGGAAGGCATCGATTCCGGTCAGATATGACGAATGGGATGCTGGTAAATGTCCTCTTGACGGCGACACCATCTGCTCCACTGTCGGTAACAATACCGAGGTAGGTATGGTAAAGGACTGCGAGCCGGATAATAACAGAACTGTTGTGTATTGGAATTTGACAAGGGTTTAGATTATGACAAGTTTATCAGGTCAGTTTTTACAGGTCGAGAAAAAAATCCGTCAGATGGCTGTAGCAAAGATGCAGCAGAAGATGGACCATGCGGCTGAAATGACAATGAAAGCTGCTGACAAGTCTCGCAATTACGATGACGTAACCGGTAACTTGTACAAGTCAACCGCCATCGGTACATATTACAACGGCTCATTGCAGTCGATTCATTATGCTCCTGGCCCAGAGCCAACCCGAGTAACCCTTGCTGCCGGGGAACGGTATAATCTCAATAAGTATTACCGCAGTTCGTTCTCCTTCAAGGACAGCGGACGGAGACCTTACAAGGGTGAATACGGAGAAGGTGGCGAATATGGTCCAAACGCGGCGTGGGATGAACTTGTTTCAAGGGAGCACAACAAAGGAAAGTACGATGCTACATGGCAGATGCTTCTTGTTGCCGGCGTAGATTACGCAAAGTTTGTCGAGGTAAAGAGAGGACACGATGTGATTACCTCTCTCAGAGAATATTTGGTTAGATACTTTAGAGCGATGTAAGATATGGTTAGTATTAAGACACTATATATCGATGTCGGTAATGCAATGAAGGGAATTTGCGACAAGCTCTACTCCCGGAGCCGACCAAAAGCAGTTGATACGAAAATCAACAGCTACATCGTGGTATACTTTCCATCTAGTATCTATAACAATGAGATGAACTCAAGTGGAGTTTACAACGATTTCACCACTACAGCTCAAATCGAATTGTATGTGCGCGATAAAGCTTCAGCAAGAAATCCAAACACATTTGATGTTTCTAGCGTTGACAAGAAAGTCCAGGAGATTATGGGCAGATTTCCAATCTCCACAAAAAATCTCATTGTTTCAAATCCTCGTATAACACTACAGACAGACGACGGAGCTGGTTTTTCCGTGACGATCATACAGGGAAGGTTACGTACGAAATAAGTATTCAGGTACAACAATTTAAAATATTTTAGATTATGGCTATGACAACTATTGACAAGATGAAGGACATTTTCAATGGTCCTAAGACTCTGCTCTACTCAAAGGCTATCACAGACTTGAGTAAGGCTTCAGTTGACATCACACCAGAGATTGAGCTTCCTGTTGAGGTTGATTCTCTTAAGGCAACCATGGAGGATCCGACCATCAATCACTACAAGGTTATCGGTCTTGCCGGTGACTGGGCAACTACCGCAGAGCTCGGCGACTTCAACGTAGAGTTCGTTGTTCCTTCAAAGGCAAAGGACCTACTGAAAATCATGTTCGGCGATGATGCAATCACAGAGTTGACCAAGGTTACATTGAATGGTACTGGTGACGCGACTCTCGATGCTACTACCGGTTTTACCGGCGTTGCAGTTGAGCCTAAGAAGTTCAAGATTAAGGGTACTATCGTCATCGTTGACGATGAGAAGGAGAACCTTATGATTGTGACAAACATTGCCCTCTATGCAACGTTGCAGTGGGATGACACTGGTTCAAAGCCAGTTGCATTCAAGTTCGCCGGTTCTATCGAGGGCGCAGGCATGCGCAGCATCGCTTGGCTTACTAAGGGCACAACAACTGGCGACGTGTAAGGCTTCTTTAGGTAATTAGATTCAGGATAACAAACCGTAGGGCGGCAGGCTAATCAACAGCCGTGCCGCCCTTCTTCATTTAATAGCATACAATCATGGCAGAAGAAAAGAAAATAGAGCAGCCTTCAGTGGACTTGCAGGAGTTGCTTGACAGCGTGCTGCACGACGAGCCTACCGAGTTCGTGTTCCGTGGAAAGAAGCACAAGCTCGGCTGGCTTCGCAAGGGAACTATGAGCAGGTGCTCTCATATCAGGGCTAAGGAGAAGAACGAATGGAAGCGCAACGTCAAGATTTGCGTCTGCATCCTTCTCAACAACATCTGGAAGATTCGATTCCTGTATTGGATCTACTGGCGTTGGCTCTACTACATCAATGATGTGGATGTGGCCGAGGTTCTGAGGGTCCTCGATGTTTCTAAAAAAAAAATTCCATCGAACGCATTCTCACTGGCTACCATATTAGCGACCGGGATGACGGACGTGATGATGACGATGACGAGGAGCGAAGCAAAAGCTATCCAAGCAGAACAAGCTGGGGAGCAGCCTTCTCACTAGCGGAGAAGTTCGGTTTCCTCTTTCAGCGTAAGTACTTCATCGCGGCCTACGACTACTGGTGGGGCTATTCATCGGCGCAGATTGACCTCATGGTTGCAGACCAGCCTCTTGTCGTCTATCCAAAGACCAAGAAGGAAGACGGTCCGAAGAAGCACACCAAGAAGGAGATGGATGCCCTCTACGACAGGTGGATGGAGAAAAAGAAGAATGAGGGAAGCCTCGTTGGCAAGAAGATAAGTCTTGCTGATTACTTAAACAATAAACTCTAATTTAAAAATATTCTGGATATGGCAGGTGGAAATATGGGAGACCTCAGTTTCTCGCTCACTCTAAAATCGAGAATTGAAGAGGAAACCAAAAAGATTATCAGAGAATTAAACAAGGTTGATTCTACTGGTAAGCAGGCACAGAATGCTTTGGAAGCAATATCCGAAGCAACGAAGGGTATTGGAGATAAGGGAGGTCAAGGTTTAAAAAAGTTAAACGACTTTGTTAAAGAATTACATCGTAACATTGGTGTATTTTCAAGCGAAGATTTCTTTAGTTCGAAAAAACTCCAGCAGTTGGAGTCTGTCCAGGACGGGTTGTATAAAATAGGCCGCATACTCGGAGAGGTGTCTAAGGAAGGTGCTGGATTCAACATATTTCCTAACAGCGTTGCAACTGAGGCTAACAAGGCAGAGAGAGAACTTTATAAGTTATCTTCTATTATTGACGAAATCAACAAACGCCATGGTGAAGGAATACAGATGTTTGGCGTCGATTCAACGAACAACATACGTCAGTCGTTGTCAGAGCTGTCTAAATACAGAACTGAGTTAGAACAGATCAGGAATAACAGAGGTATTCATCCTATCACAGGACTCACAGCAACTGATGTCGTAAAGAGTTCCGGGTATCTTAATGCTATAGATAAAGCAAATACTTATGCAAAGGTTATAAAGGACGCAGCACGTGAGGCAAAAGAGGCAGAGAGGCAACGCCAGAATGAGTTGAAGAACACGGAGCGTCGATATGATTCTCTCGGCAATAAGGTTCGCCAGCTTCGCTCTGAATACAGCCGAGGAATTTCTGTAGGAGCAGATGTTAGTAAAGCGGAAGCTGAGATTAATAGGCTCATTTCCATAATGAGAGGTCTCAGAACTATCAAGGATAGGCTTAATTCTGAAAATTGGAAAGATAGCCTTGGTATGCTTGGTAATATCGGTAGCGGTCACGATACCACATTGGCATCAAGGGTTCTTCAAGACCAGAAGGCAATAAACCGAGAAATTCAAAGAGGTGTTGAGCTTGAACAGAAGCGTCAGCAGGCAATCGTTGACTCAGGAGCTAAGATTCAATCTCAACTGGTTCGCGGCTTCGAGAAAGCTAACAGTCATGCAGGAAAGTTGAACTCAACCGTACAGGATTTGAAGTCACTTTTCTTGCAGGGAGGTCTTGTGTTCGGCGCACAGCAGTTCGCTATGAGCATCATCACTACTGGTGGTGAGATGGAGAAGCAGCATATTGCTCTCCAGTCAATCCTTGGTGATATGCAGAATGCGAACACCATGTTTAACCAGATTAAGGAACTCGCTCTTAATTCGCCATTTACGTTCTCTGAGTTGAATCGAGACGTTAAGCAGTTGGCTGCGTATGGAGTTGAGTACGACCAGCTCTATGATACAACCAAGAGGCTTGCGGATATGTCTTCCGGTCTTGGTGTTAGCTTTGACCGTATCGCATTGGCGTTTGGTCAGGTTCAGGCTCGTGGCTGGCTCGATGGTAAGGAACTCCGCCAGATTGCTTATGCAGGTATTCCTCTGCTCGATAAGTTATCAAAGTTCTACTCTAAGCAGGAGGGTCGAAATGTCTCAACATCAGAGATTAAAACCCGAATTTCAAACCGAGAGGTTAGCTTTGATGACGTAAAGTCTATCTTCTGGCAGATGACTGATGCAGGTGGTCAGTTCTATAATATGCAGCAGGTTCTGAGTGAGACTTTGCTCGGACGCTACAATAAACTGAAGGATGCCTGGGAAATCATGCTTGCCGACTTTGCTAACGGTAAGAATGTTATAGGTGGAACCTTCAAGGGCATACTTGATGTTGTTACAAATCTCGTGCAGCAGATTCACGTCTTGGGTCCTGCTATGGTTGCTGCATTCGCCGGGCCGGCTCTTATGCGTGGAGTTAAGATCCTGGAAGGCGGCATTGGAAAGAGAATACTGAACTCAAAGGGGAATATTGCGAAAGAAGCAGAACTTAAGCTCTTGCGTGGCGAGAAAATAACTCCTGTAGAGAAACAGATTCTTCAGTATAAAAATCAGATTCGAATTCAGGATATCCAGGCACTCGCAAAGGCAAATGCGATAACAAAAGCTGAGCTCAGGCGCTTGTATGTTACCGGCCAGATAACCAAGGAGATGTATAAGCAAGGTATGGCTCTCACTAAGCAGGAAGGTCAGGTGAACAGAATCTCCCTTGGTGGAGTGCTGAAGGGGGTGGCTAGTCCTAGTAAATGGGGAGCCGCAGGAGGTATGCTTCTCGGAGGTTTGAAGTCCGGATTCAGTTCTATCGTCGGTTTCCTTGGTGGGCTTCCAGGAATAGCAATATCTGCCGGGTCCGCAATCTTTGCATACTACTGGCAGAAACATCAGCAGCTGAAGCAAGACATGGAGACTACTGCTGACGAACTGAAAGACAGATACACTAAGATTGGCGAGTTCCTTCGCGATAACGATGCGGATAAAGCTATTAAGGATGGCGACGAGAAAGAGATAGAAAACCTTATTGACGCATATAAGGAAAAGCTGAAGGAGATTGCTCCTGAAAAGGAAAATGCTTTCACAATGAGCCTTCTCGAAAAGAAATCGAATGAGGATAGACTTAAGTATCTCAAAGAACAGCTCATCCTTCTCAAACAGGTTGAGGAGAGCACTCAGAAATCTCTTTCTAACGAGGATACCTATAAGGGATTCGACGAGAAGCTGTCTTCTGCAAAGGAAATAGCAGAAGCGTTCTCTTCAGCATCCGCAAAGGCGAATATGATTAATGCCACACAAGCCGACTTCGCTAGCTTTAACTCCTGGGAAGAAAAATATAAGAATGAGGTGAAAGCCATGCGCGATTATCTCATTGATGAGCTTGGAGATATTAGCAACAGCCCGGAGTTGCAGGGTAAGGCTAACCAGATTCTTTCGTCATTCTTTGCAAAGCAGGGATGGAACCAGGATGTTTCTGATCAGTTCCGTGCTGACGTTCTTAATGCGATGGGTGTTGAAACAGGCTTCTACGAGAATAAATTCAAGGATGCTCTCGATAACGCAGTAAACACTTCGTTCCCTTGGATTGGCGACAAGATTCGCAACAACCAGGAATTGACAGATGCAGAGAAGGTCCAGGTTTCAAACATGATGAAGGATGCTGCGGCTCAGGTTCAGAAAGATTATCCTTTTGCATCAGACGCATTGAAGCGAATGCTTGCAGCAGACAGATTCGAGGCGGTCATTCATCTCGTATTCAGGAACGATGACTCGGATCTAACTCAGCAGCTTGAGAAAAATCTTAAGGGTAGTGGTTACGACTATCATGAGAAGAACAAATACGTCAAGAGTTGGGGAAAGGATGCCGGAGACGACTACGATAAAGCAAAGAGCAACGCTGAGTCGGACATTACTGCTGCCAAAAAGGAACTCAACACCAGAAAGAAGATGCTTGCGCTGGGCAATCTTTCTCTCGATGAGTTTACACAGAAGCAGAAGGAGTACGAACTTAAGATGCAGGCTTACCATGATAACTGGGGCGAATGGTTTAGTGGTGACGACAAGAAGAAAAATAAGAAAACCGGTGGCCGTAGATCAACAGGCGCGCAGACAGATAAGGCTCTTGAAGATTTGAGGAAGCGCATCGACTTGTATAAGAAAATGTACGCTGAAATCAAGAAGTTCAAGGAACTTTACGGTGAGGGTGCTCTCGGTCAACTTGCCAACGACGGAGAGTTTGAGGCTATCTTTGGTGACAAGAAGAGATTCCCTATCTCTGATTATACCAACTACGAGACTTCCATCAAGGAGCTCTTGAAGACTCTCCCTGCGTCAACGAAGGACAGATTGGACTACGCTGCAAACGAGAAGGCCGGTATTCAGACTGAAAACCGAAAACTTCTCGAAGCCCAGCGGAGAGATGAGCTGAATGTACTCAATAAGCAGCTTGATACTATATCTGAGCAGTATGAGACGTATAAGAAAATATACGAGCTGACCGGAAACAAGAAAGGTGCTCAGAATATAGCTTTCGGTGGAATTGTTCAGTTTGACACTTACAAAAAGTTCCTGGAGGAGCAGCTCGATATTGCGGTAAGGCACGATAACATTCAATCCGGTCTTAACTTGACTACGGACGAGGTTAAGGAAATGAGTCTTGAAAACGTTAAGGATAAGTATGGAGAAGAGACTCGTGTTTACGATATCCGCAAGAAGCTGGAAGGCGAGAACAACAAGATCAAGAAGGAGACCATCGATCTGATGGCTAACCTGATTGAGAAGAATGCCACCATCTCACAGCAGATTGAGGACGAGAACCGAAAATACGAGAGACAGCTTGAACTCATCAAGGGCATCGAAGACCCACAGATGAGAGACAGAGCCAAGGCAGGAGCCACAAAGACTCATAACGAGAACGTTGCGAAGCTTCAGTTCGAGCAGTTCAAGCAGGAATCTGATTGGGTTGCCATCTTCGATGACCTTGACAGGGTATCTTCGGCAACAATCAACTCTATGATCGAGAAGATAGACCAGTTTTCTATGACTACCGGTTTATCTGTAGAATCTATCAAGCAGTTGAGGGACGCCTTGGATAAGCTCAGAAATGAGCAAATCAGCAGAAACCCGTTCGGCTTCATCTTCGGAGGAGTGAATCGCGGTAAGGCTATCGGGAAGTTCATAAATGAGCGCCTTGGCGGTATGGATGATACTGCGAAGATATTCGTTAGCAAGGAGGAGGCTTCGAGACTTGGTATCGCAGGCGGCGTAAGAACAAAGGCGAGTCTGAAGAATGATCAGCAGTCAGCGTACGCCGACTCGTCTAAAGCAATCTCTGAACTTGCGACGAAGATGCAGGCACTCAATACTGTTCTTGACCCGGTAATCAATCTGTTTAAGGCTATGGGCGAAGAGGATTCAATCCTTGGTCAAATTGTTGGTGGAGCATCAGGCGCATTCTCTTCGGCGGCAAGCACAGCTGGAGCGGTAGCCACTCTTGGCGAGATGAAGCATTTCGGGTTCCTCAAAAATGCAGGTCCATACGCAGCAGCCGCATCCGCAGCATTGAGTATCGGCGGCTCCCTCATCAAGGCTTTCGGTGCAGACTACAGCAGCTACAACAAGGCGAAGGCTGAGTACGACAACCTTACCTCCATTTGGGATTCCCTCATCTCCAAGAAGACTGAGTATATGAATATCCATTGGGGTACAGAGGCTACAGAGGCATCCAAGGAAGCTCAGGAAATGCTCAAAGCCGAAATCGAGCAGACTAAGGTAATTGCGCAGAATAGGCTTAATTCAGGTGCGTCAGCCGGCTCCCACTCTATCAAATATAGAATGTGGAAGGGTTCATATAAGTACAATGGCCAGAATTGGCGTGACGTAGCGGGTGAAATCTCTTCGAAGTACGGGGTTCAGTTCAATGGTATGGAAGACATGCTCAATATGGATGCTGATACTCTTTCAAAGATAAAGAAGGATTATACCGGCCTTTGGGCTAGCATGGACTCAGATTTCAGAGATTACCTGGAAAAGCTCATTCAGTACGGAGAGAAGGCTGACGATATGATTGAGGCTTTGACCGAAAAGCTTACAGGCAATAAGTTCTCGGACTTGGTGTCTTCCTGGGGTGACGCGATGTCAACTATGGCAAACACGTCAGACAGTCTTGTTGATCATTTTGAGGAGAATCTGAAGAAGACCATCTTGAACTCCATGGTTGAGAATATATATGGAGACAAGATTAAGGCTCTTTTGAAGAAGACTCAGGGGTACGCAGAGAATGGTGACAAGATTAAGGATTCCAACGGAAATGTTATTTCAGAATACACAGGAGCCGAGTATTCCGACGTAAAGAACAGCACAGATGAGCTCTCAAAGCAGATAGAAGCTACTCGTGACTATCTTAAGAAAGTATATGGATGGTCCGACAACAGCAGTTCTTCTTCTAGGAATTCCATTAAGAGCATTACTGAGGAAACAGGAGAATTGATTGCCTCCTACCTCAACGCAATTAGGCTCGATTGCTCAGTTATGCGCGCAGAGCAGGCTAAGTACTATCCAGAGATGAGTGAGATTGCAAAATCTCAGTTAACACAGCTCAATGCGATTGCTCGGAATACACTTCGAAATGCGGATGCTGCCGAGAGAATCGAAAGTATCTTTACGGAGTACAATGACAACTTCAACAGAGTTCTTAACGGAACAAAGTCTTTGAAGATGAAATAACGACTAAGGGTATGGGGTAACTCTCATACCCTTTTTATTCTAGCCTATGAGAGTACGTGTTAATTTATGTATTTTTATACATACTTACTTGCATATTTATGTATTATTTTGTATATTTGCAAATATAAAAAGTTGATTTTAGGTATGAAAGATTATTTCAGGATATACATGCAGAAGGAAGGCGATGGGAACGAGGTAAAGGACTCCATCGCCGACTTCGGTATGTACGTTAGCGAGAGTCCGTTCAAGCCTTGTGATTCTGTCAAGGAACCAGCGAAAAGGGAGTGGCACGATGAGCATGGTGATGACGAATATATCGGAAAGGATGGACTTTATATGGCAGCCTACGAGAATAAGGTTAAGTTTATGTTCCACGGTGAGGCTTTCGGCGCTAACGAGAAATGTAAGGCTTTTATTGATTACATCCGCAAGTCTGGCATGATGAAGATGTACTGCGACTTCAACAAGATAGGAAGGCAGCATGTGAGACTGAAGAGCATTGATCCGGACCTGTACAGATACCCGGGCAACGAGGACTTGCTAGTCCTCTCTATTACTTTCAAGATTAACGACCCTGTTACTGACATCAAGCCAATTATGGATGCGCAGGGCAGGATTTCAAATTTAGGATAACACAGACACATGAGTACTTGGAATATTTATCATAAGGATGGCTCGAAGCTGACAGACGTTAATGAAGAGCAGATAACCGTTCATGGATTGGAATACTCCGATTCTTGGATGGGTGAGTGCTTCGTGACTATCAATTTCAAGCATGAAGTGCCTATCAACTTTCAGATAGGCGACTATATTGTCTATCGTGGCGAGCGGTTTGAGCTCAACTACGAGCCGGGCAAGGATAAGCAGGCCAGACCCGACACATACGGAGAGGGCTTCGTATATGACAGCGTGAAGTTCAACGCATTGCAGGATGAGCTTGCTAGGGCTGAGTTTCTCGATGTGGTATTGAACGACAACGAACTTCACTACACTTCCCTACCGAAATTTCCATTCTTCGTACAGACTTTGGACGATTTGCTCGACAGGATCCAGGCGAACCTCGACGAGCAGATTGGTGCGGGTCTTTGGAAGATTTACTCCCGAAACAAGGAACGATCCGTGCAGCGTGGAGCCCTCGAAAGTGAGTGGTTGTCGGTTTATGGAGAGAAAACCGAAGACAATGTTATCGAATCAATGTCCATCACCGTCGACTCGAAGAAATGTTGGGATGCTCTTGCACTCGTGAACGAGAAGTGGGATGTGAACTTCATAGTCAGAGGAAGAAACATCTATGTCGGTACTACCGGAATAGAAGCCGGACACATCTTCTCCTATGGTCTCGGCAAGGGACTCTATGAGATTGTGCAGAACGCTGATTCTGATCAGAGCGTCATTACAAGACTGAGGGCTTACGGTTCCGAAAAGAATCTTCCATCCCATTACTATGCGGACCTCGGAATCAAGTATGTAGCGAATATTACAAAAGTCATCGGGGCAAGCACGAATGTTGAACTCGAATTGGACATCGATTATATAGAGACGTATTTCAAGAATAAGAGAAAATACGTCGTTTCCGGTGAATCTCAGGAGCAGTCTAACGGATGGGTCCTTCAGGTAACGTTCGATTTTCAGACTACAATTACCGGTTATGTAACACAGTCTGGCAGCTCTGGCAAATGCAGGTTCTACTCCGAGTTAAAGGGAGGACAGGTAGATAGCGGAGACGAGGAATCAAAGGAGAAACTCGATGCATTCATCGCTCAGGTCAATGCCGGAAATACAAAGATGTATATCACGTCCGGTCTCAATAAGAAGGTCGTTCCTTCATCCATGAAGGAGTACGCAAAGAATCTTCCGAATAATATGTCCATCAACAGGCTTATGCTGCCTGGTTTCCCTCACGTATCGCTGAGTGATTTCTATGACTCGCTTACTGAACAGGAAAAGAAGTATGTGAATCCAACCGGGAAACTGCATAAATTCTCTACTGATCCATATAGGCCGTACATCGATTCTCTCAATATAGAGGAGGTTGGGCTCCGTTCGGCATCGCAGTTCTTTGATACTGATGATAAGACGAATGGAGTTATTGAAATCTACCCTACTATCGAGGAAATGGAAATCGGTGGCGTGCGTGTGGATGAGATTGATGAGGGTGTCGCTCCTAATGACGACGGAAGGTTTGGTGACAACGAAACAGTAAAGAATGTTGATATATACCTCAATAAGGCTATCGACTTCGATATCAACGACCTTAAGGATGATGACTTCTCTATCTCTATGAAGGATGGTATGTGCGGCGGACGAACATTCAAAGTGGCATCCTCAACCAAGGTTGATGGTAGATGGAGACTTACTATTGAGAGGAGCAAGGATGATGCTCTTGAGCTGTGGTTCCCATACAAGGACTACCCGATCAAGAATGGCGACCATTTCGTTCTTACCGGAATCACTCTTCCTGATTCGTATGTGAATGCCGCATCATTGAAGCTCCTTAAGTATGCTATTGCTCTCCTTGATAAGAATGACTACACAAGATATGTCTATCAGCCTAAGGTTGATGAGCTTTTCATGGCAAGACAGCACGATCTGGCGCAGGCAGACGAAACCGGAACTATCAAGAGTCTGCACGATACACTGAAGGCCGGCGACCTGATGAACTTCAATGATACAGACCTCAATATCGAAGGAATCATCTCTATCGACCAGCTCACGATCAAGGAAGAAGATGGCAAGATTCCGACATACGACATAACACTTCGCGAGGACAAGGAGGTTGGAACCATTCAGAAGATTCAGCAGCAGATTTCATCACTCCAAAGCGGAAATGGAGGAACTGGAGCAGGATTGACAACTACACAGGTTAAGAATCAGGTCGCAACAGAGGGAAGCAAGCACTTCATCTCAAAGATAAACGATGATACCGCCAAGGGTACTATCACTTGGGAGAAGATTCAGAAGTTCTTGCAAGGGTTGACAGCAGAAGACTTATCTCAATTCAAGAAGGGTGCAACCTTCGGGGAGTTTATTCAGGGAATGCTCCTCGGTACAGGCGGCAGGATTGATGAGCTGGGCAATGCGGAGTTTGAGAGCATCACATCTCGAAGCTCAATTATAGCGAAGGAACTCATCGTGAACCGACAGACGGCGATGGAAAGCAATTTCGTCTTCACAGAGAGCGGTATGGTTGAGACTGTTACAGAGATTCCTGCTGCAACGGAAGGCGGCAATGTAACTTACGACTTGAAGATTCAGAAGCGGTGGGATAACGACTTCACGGCATTCAAGGAAAATGATGTAGTATTAGCATCAATCAATACATTGACGGAAAACGGCAAGTATTATGATATGTGGCTGCGAGTACTATCGGTTAACACCGTGACGAATACTATTACGGTTGTCTGTTATCCCGACAACGAATGTCCTAGCAAGAAGAATTATCCACCTTGCGAGCTGGCAAGATTGATACGATGGGGAAATGCGGTGGACGAAGAAAGACAGAGCTGCTGGTATATATCATCATCAGAAGGATTGCTTGTGTGGCTCGACCACGTTACAAAGCCAATCATCGACAAGACTAACTACTCTCTTGCGATGGGTAAGCTGCCAGATGCGTTATCATTCCTCTTCAAGGATTTCCCTACCGCAGACAAGCGAGATGGAGCTTTCTATGCTAAGTGGATGATGGCTGCATCGTTTCAGCAGATAGATTATCAAGGAAATCCAATCTACACGACAAGAGACAGAGGTGTTTGGAGCTTGGCTGTGGCGCAAGGCGATAATCCTTACCGCAATGGTGACAGGACGATTGATACCGTCTATTATCTCGGGTGCAAGTGGCAGTGCCTCGAAGACAAGACAACAAAGCCGCCGACATACTCATCTACCGCTTGGGCATTCGTTGAGGGCAATCCTTACTTCACGCTCGAAATGCTATCATCGAAGCTGTGGAACTTCCGTCTCAACGACTTGATGGCAACGAATGCTGATGGCTCTTGGAAGGTATTCACTATTCTATCAGTGGTTGGAAGGCTCTACAATCAAGACGTGACCGACTCTATGGTCAATGTTGTGTGGACGAGAGATAGCGGAAATCCGACCGCAGACAACAAATGGGCGTTATCTCACGCCAACTGCGGATTGTCGGTAGATTTGACCTATGAAGACCTCGGCGGTTCTGCATTCAAGGTAGGAACGGTAGTCTTCCGTTGCGAAGCGCAAATCAAGGATGGTGAGACGATGTATTCCGGGGACGTAAGTGTTAGTTTCTAAAATGTTGAACTTTTAAAACAAAATAGGATATGGCTAAAGAATTAGCAGTTAGCGTTGACAAGATGATGGAGATACAGCCTACGGCTTATTCTCAGTCAGTCAGCATAGAAATAGTTGGAAATATCATCAACAGACAGCAGTATGATGGTATCGAAGGCTCATTCTCTCCCGACTTCTCTATCCGCCCTTGTACGATGTTTCCAGCCTGCTATCTCATCGACCCCGATAACCCAGGAGAGACAACGACTTGCAATAGCAGCTTGGATTCATTCAAGTGGTCTGAGGTGACATCAAGCGGAATCGTGGTAGTAGCCACAAGTGAGAATGCGAGTGTAAAGGCAGGATATGAAGCCGTGAGGGAAGGAACGGATAAGGGAACTCTCTATATCAAGCAGAACTCCGTATTGGGCAAGCCTAGAACAATGCGATTTGAAGCTAGCTGGACAGACCCAGTTTGTGGTTACAAGTACACATTCGTTGCTAACAAGGCTCTTTACCTAGAGGATTGTACGAATGCTAGAGCCGAGATTATGCTCGATAGCCCTGCTACGGTGTTATGGAATCCACTCAAACACCCATCCTCCAAAAAACTCACTGTGAAGATTATGGTCGGAGCAAAGGATAAGACAGCAGATACAAAGACGAAGATATGGTGGTATCGTATCTTGGACAACGGAACGAAGCGGCTTATCTCTTCTGTTGATGATGCCGAGAACTACGAGATTACAGCAATGACTAAGGGTGCGAACGGACAGATTTCCTCTATCACTATTGATTGCGATATGATAGGCGAAGGTATAGGGTATGAGTTAAGGGCTTGCTACATCTATAGCGGCAGCGTTCCTTCTTCCCCTAGGGAAGCTGATGCAAGGAAGGTTACGTACATCAACAGAACCATTCCGCCGCTCACGGCTCAGTTTATCGGTGACGGATTCGGTCTCAACGAGGATGCGACATCAGTTGTCTGCCAAGCCGTAGTCAGCGACAATAACGGAGTTATCGAACCATCGGTATGGGAGAAAGTACTGAGAGCGAAGTGGCAGAAGGTGACGTACGGAAAGAGCACAAACAACGGCGTTACTACAATGACAGAGAGTGTGGAGGTGTTAGGCTATGGCGAAACGTTCCAATGCCCTTTCGAAGCGAAGAAAAGTATTCGTCTCACAATCGAAGACAGAGGAGCTTACGAGCTGATTGTTGACGAGAACGGAAATGCTCTTGTGGATGAGAATGGAAACTATATCATATCAAGGGAGATTGATGAGGGTATCTAATTATTGTTGAACTTATATAAAATATACGATTATGAAATACTACGTGAAGGTTACCAAGCAGGTTGCTGAGGCAATTATCAGAAGCGGAGTTCCGCTTACGATGACAAGTGACGGAAATTGCTTGCTCTATCAGAGCGAGCTGAATGGTGTTGATGGCGTGAACCTCAACGAGAGGGCGGCTAATGTCGGTGGCTCACTGGTAGCTGAGAGTGATGCCCTCGCAGAAATCAAGGGAACGACTGATGCTCCTGCATCCTGCTACACTCCTGTCGAGTATGGCGGTGAGGGTGATACGGGAAATATAGAAGGTAGTGTAATTAAAGGAGAAAGCGAGGTAAACGATGAGTAAAGCTACGGTAACTGGACAGATTGTTGTCACAAGTAATGGTACTACGTTGCACCCAATCCTGCAATGTAACACTGGTGATATATACCAGAACTACGATGGTGACCCTGCATCACCTTCTAATGTGATGCCTAACTTTGAAGCGAGCGGTGCAACGAAACCAAAGCTTGTTATGCAGGCATATTCAGCAGAGCAGGGTGCTGGTAATTCGTTTGACCTTTCAAAAGGTTCTCCGACTTGGATAGTGGCTGGCGTAACACTGGCTTTCAATGCTTCTCACGTCTCTACCAATACCATCGGTGGTACTTCTGGACACTTCACTGCTGGTTCTGATTCGAGCGGTAATCCAACGCTCACGGTCAACAAGAACCTTATCAATATTAACGGCGGAGATTCATTCAACATTACCTGTAAGGTTAGCATTTCTATGTCTAATACGAGCGTGACACTTCAAGCAATGTACCCTGTCTATATCGCTGAAGGCGTAACTGATTCCAAGCGTGTAAACATTATCGCTACGTCTGATAAGAACCTCTTTACCATTACTGAGAAGGGTGGAACTTGCACGGTCAAGGCGCAGGTCACAGACGGAAATATGGTTACATCTACTGGATATACGTTCAAGTGGTATCTGCCAGATGCTAGTGGCGGATGGGTACTCAAGCAGGATAGTACTTCTGCTACATTCACCATCAATGAGACGGACGTGGATTCTTCCATCATCGTTAAGTGTGAAGCATACAAGGGTAAAGAATTCTACGCTTCCGACACACAGACTATCAATGACGTGTCAGACGAGTACATTCTCTATCCAAACCCTACGGACGGCAACGACAACCCTGTAGCCGAGAACTTCATTCAGAACTCAGGCGGCAAGATTGTGTATAAGCCGTATATGCGCAAGAGGGGTTCGACTGCAAATGAAACAGGAGTAACGTTCTCGATGTCACTCTACTCCAATGCTGGCGTGCCTATAAATTCTGCTATTACCAAGTCGGGCAATACGTTCACGATTACCGAAGCTGGTATCAGAGAATATAAGGGTGCGGTGTATTCTATAACAGGAACTAAATAGTATAAGCCTATGGTAAGGAAATTAGCAGAAGCGACTGGCTCTATTTCCATCTCTATGAGAGGTGAAAAGGGTGAAAGCGGTGATACCCCCTACGTTACCAAGACGGTTGTCGATTATGCTATCACATCGAGCGTGAGTGAAGCCAAGAAGTGGACTTCAACTGCGCCCGATGCGAGTGCAGCAGCCAATAAGGGTAAGTTTCTTTGGACTCGGACTACTTATACTTGGAGCAATAACAAGACAACGGAGAATATCACCTATACGTACATCGGAAAGGATGGCAAGGATGGAACTTCTGTAACCATCAAGGGGTCAAAAGGTAGTACGTCAGAGCTGCCTACTTCGGGCAATACCTTGGGTGACGGATATATCATCGGTGGCTATCTATGGGTTTATACTGGCACATCTAAGACTGACTCTACTCACGCTAGAGGTTTTGAGAATGTCGGAAAGATTCAAGGTGACCCAGGAACACCAGCAGTGCAGTATTATACTCACATTGCTTGGATGGATGATTCCAAGGGCACTGGGTTTACAGTGAGTGCTAATGGTAAAGAACATGCTTATGTAGGCGTGCTAGTAGATAAAACACCAACTGATTCTGAAGACTGGACTAAATACGATTGGTCTTACATCAAGGGTGCAACTGGTGCGACTGGCAACGGAATCAAAAGCACCGAAGTAACCTATCAGATTGGCAGTAGCGGTACTACTGCACCTACAGATGGCGTTTGGGATACTAAGATTCCGAATATTACGGACGAAAAGCCATATCTGTGGACACGTACCATCTTCAAGTACACGAACGGCAGTAGTGCCACATCTTTCTCTGTGGCAACGAGGGGAACAAAAGGTGCTCTGATGCGAGAGCATGACGGCTTTGAGTCGGGGAAGTACAAATATCTATCTGGCTCTGGTGCAGAAGAGTATATTGACGTTGTGTGTATCAATGGTAAGTGGTGGCAATGTATTGTCACTTACGATGATAAAACAGATACTCCTAGCTTGGATGATGGACATTGGGAAGCGATGAATAACTATAAGTCGATAGCAACTCATCTTCTCCTTGCTAAGAACGCAACCATCAATATGCTCGGAAGTAATCAGATTAATCTGTATAATCCGACAGGTGGTGCGATGTTCGGTTCGTTTAGAGTTGTTGATGATGATGATGATTACGCTCTTTGGCTCGGTGGTAAGGATGGGAAATCAGCTTCTTTCGCAGTGACACGTGGTGGCGCAATAAAGGCTACAGCTGGAACTATCGGGTCTTTCACGATAAGGGAGTTGCAAGGTGGTTACTACGACTTTTTTGCTAACTACGGAGGAGTTACAGGTTTTAGCGCACCATCGAGCATCTCTTTGAACTCGCAAGGCATACTTGCATCTACAGGAAGTCCTGGTAATGGAGCGCGGCTCTTCTTCGGAAATAGCGAGTTTACTAATGATGCTCCCTCTTGGGGTAACGGAGCTTTGCAAGTGTCTTTGAATTTCCAATATGGAGCAGACACAAGCCAAACGGCTGCGAACATATCCGTCATGGGTAAATCGAGTAGCACCGCAACGGCTCTCCAATTATCGGCAACAGGCGGTTCGAGCAATCACGCAATCGCTATACGTGATGGAGATGTGGCAGGTCTAAGACCAGATTTTATGAGGATTACATCAAACCACACTCTTACTGAGTATAATCACACGGTGGCGTGCGACAATACGTCAGCAATAACGCTAACGCTGCCATCCTCCCCAAAACTTGGTCAATGCTACACGGTCATTCAGCAAGGAGGTAGGGTGACACTTTCAACGAATAAAAGTATCTATGATTCTCGTAATCTCAAAACAGCAACAACCTGGTATTCGGATTCAAGAGGACAAGTAAGTTGGTTATGGTATAACGGTGGTCAGTGGATTGTATGTTATGTAACAAGTTAAAATTAATTAGATATGAAGATAGAATTAGAACATTTGGAAGTATTTATGACACTCGACAAGAACCAGTGTCAGGTTGTTAACGCTCGCAAGCAGATTGCCAATCTTATCTACTCGCAGGGAGCAGGATTGGGACTGGCAGGACAGGCTCTTGCCGTTAAAATGTGGAACGGAAGTGATGACACAGAGTACACCGATGACGAGGTAAAAATCATCAAGGAACTCGTTGAACGCACCACCGCCCCCTGCTTCATCGATGCAGTGAATGCCGCATTGCTGATAGCGGCAGATAAGGAAAATAAGTAATAATATCATTTTAAATACATAATATTATGGCTATAAAGACAAGAAAAATCAGCGACTGGCTGTCTGTTAACGGACAGGCTATCACAAATGCTAGCGCAGCTAGTATGAAGACTTATTTGGAGCAGAATCTTCGTTCGCTGCAAGACGGCGTGTATATCGGCAAGATTCAGAAGGAAACTTGGGGTACTTACATGAAATGCGAATCGTGGCAGACTACAAGCATCGGAATCAGCAAGGCGGATGCTGATGCAGTTGTAGTTCAGTACGGCAGCACTCGTATTGGAATTGCTCTCACAGAGCCTAGTGCCGCAATGAAATGGGGAAGCGTACAGAATGCCAGTTCCGTTGGATATAAGACATCAAGCGATTGGAGTCTCCTCGATGGCAAAACTAGAACAGCCGCTATTATGGCGAGCAGTTATTACAAGAACGATTCCCCTCAGACATACGCAGTAGCTTACTGTTACAACTACTCAAAATCACACACAGGTGACCCAGGAGGAGTCGTAAGCATTCCTGCAAAGTCGTGGCATCTTCCTGCGACTGGCGAGCTCGAAATTATCCGCTCTCATATCGAGACCATCAATCTTGCCTTGCAGCGTATCAAGAACGCAGGTAAGCAGAGTGCTGATTTGCTCCAGCGGACGGATTACTGGTCGTGTGTTGAGGGTTCGGGCACGGGTGCGTGGATTCTGGGTTTCGGCGATGGCAGTCGGTACAGCGGCGGTAAGGTTGACAATTCGTGTCGGGTTCGTCCTGTTACAGCATTTTAATCATTTTATCTCTTCACCTCTTTGCCTCTTTTCGACCGCAGGTCGGGCAAGCAAGGTTGGGAGGTGGAGAATTACGAACACATAAATAATAACAACATCACGAATAATTAGTGGCAATAAGCTAGAATATCTATGGCATTAGCGAAGGATTTACAGATATACAAGGACACTTTCGAGTTGGTCGATAAGCTCACCGCAATGAAGGTTGGGTTTCCGAGAATGTATCGTTACGATTTAGGCGAGAAAATGACAAGCGTTGCTCTTGAACTTTTCGAGTACATTCAGCTAGCGAATATGTATGCGGATAACCGACATCAGTACATGATGGGATTCCGAGTAAAATTCGAACTCCTCAAAACTGTCCTTCGCCTTTGCTTCAAGAGGAAATTATTCTCAGAGAAGCAAGCGGCTGATATTTGCAGGCTGACAACCATCATCGGTAGGCAGGCTACAGCTTGGGGAAATTCTAAGAAAGGTTAGTCCTGCTTTGAATAAAGCTAGAGTATAATTAGGTTAAGGCTTATTATAGAATGTGATTCTCCATAAATAATGGTCTCGCTGCTGTCAAGTCGCATCATCATTTGTGCGGTGTAGCGAAGCAGCTAAGATGTATAATAAAGAGCGAGAAAATAGCGGACGAATTACTGGTCGTGTGTTGAGGATTCGGGCACGAATGCGTGGAATCTGAATTTCGACAATGGCAATCGGAACAACAACGGTAAGGTTGACAATTCGAATCGGGTTCGTCCTGTTACAGCACTAGTTAGGAGAGTTAGGGAGATAATAGTAATGGTAAAGGCAGAATATATTATAGCAGCCTACGAAGACTGCCGTAAAGGTAAGGCGTCATCACCAGATGCAATAAGGTTTGAAACATACCTATTTGAAAATATAACGGACCTGGTTGAAAGGATAAACTCAAGGACTTACGAGCCGATGCCATCCATTACCTTTGTCGTCTCCCGACCCGTCTATCGAGAGGTTTTTGCTGCTAATTTTCGTGATAGAGTTATTCATCATTATATTGCCTTGCGATTAGAACCGCTATTCGAGGGAGTTTTCAGCGACAGAACATACAACTGTCGCTGCGGCAAGGGTCAGCTCTATGGAGTAAGGCAGCTTGCAGCAGATATCAAAGAATGTTCTGAGAACTTCACTAAGCCGTGTTGGTATCTGAAATGCGATATGAAAGGTTTCTTTATGAGCATACCTAGAGAAGAGCTTGCAGACAAAGTAGATACGTTTATTTTGGATAATTACAAAGGAGACGATATAGAAGACCTGCGCTACTTATCTCGTGTCACGATAATGAATGACCCGACAAAGAACTGCATCAAACGCTCTTCCGAAGAGACTATGGCAAAAGTACCGAAAGGCAAAACTTTGCGAGGATCAGAGAAAAACCACGGTCTCCCCATCGGCAACCTTACAAGTCAGCATGATGCCAACTTCTGGCTCAATGATTTTGATTGGATGCTTGAGATAATTCTGCATATCTATTACCATGGTAGGTACGTGGATGACTTCTTCTTGATACATCAAGATAAACGGGTGTTGTTAACTTCTATCCCTAAGATAAGGGAATACCTTGCCAATATAGGCGTTACCCTGCATCCGAGAAAGATAGAACTGCAATCCGTATATAAGGGTATCAAGTTCACAGGTATGGTAGTGAAGCGAGATAGGATTTACGCAAGCAACCGTATGGTGAGTAACTTTAAGCAACTGGTGCATCACATTAATACGTTGCCAGATAGATATACAATAGAAGAATTACAGCACTATGTTTGTTCTATCAACAGCTATCTAGGGTTGATGGAACATTGTGATAGCTATGATATTAGAAAGGGCATTATACTGGAAATGGATTTAAGGTTCTACAAGCACCTTTATATCAAAGGTCATTACGAATGTGTCTGTATCAAGAATAAATACAAGAGAGATATAATTAATCGAAAGAAGCTAAAGAGACGTAATAGCAAGATTTTCGATTTTCTAATGGATAATTACTATGAATCAGATAAAGAGAAGAACACTAGGGAGAATCCCGACCGAGAAGGAAATCAGCCTGCTTCTTGATAAAGGATATGAGGTTGAGGTTTATATGAGAGACGGAGAAATTGTAATGGAGACGAACGAAGCACCATAACGCTTGGGCATTATGATGCTTTTTTATCAACACATACTTAACCTGCTTAGATGAGCACCTTCCAGCGAATACATTTCTATTCCATCGGAAGCTCATGAATCTTATTACCGATATACTGACAGTCAGCTATAGATACCATTTTCTCAAAATCCGCCTTTGGCATAAATATAACACGAAGGATTCTGTCTATTCCAGAATACTCTTTGACATAGTAGAATGCGACCGCTATTACACCTCCGCTTTCTATCTGCTTGTATAGTTCGTAGGCGGCTGTATTTTCTTTTGGTTTGCACACGTATTTTGTATCAGTAACCACAACGGAAACGTCACCTTTTGTACCGATACAATCTACACAGACACCTCTATAAGTATCAAATCTTTTAATATCCATAATCTTAATGTTTTGATTTCTGTCGCAAAGATACAAAATTAATCTGAATGCACAATGCTTCCGTTACCGAAAAATGAGAAAGAGGTAACGAGAATATGGTAACAAAGCTTACGGATTAAAGTTCATAGATATTCAAAGCCTTGAAATGATGATAGGGTAAGACCTGTTGTAGATAATAATAGCGTTAGAATGGCATTCTTGTACAGTTCTAACGCTATTGTTACCATTTTGTGCGATTTTGGTAACAGAGTTGTGGTAACGAAACTTACGGATTGTTATATTTTATAAAGTTTAACACAAAAATCAATCAAAAACCAATCACTTATCTTAGAAAATGCGTACATTTGCGGCATCAATCTTTTAAATCAACTAAAATATAATAGCTTATGACTAAAGAGGAAGAAGATGAAGTCCATCGGTTAGTTCAATCAGTCGGTGTTGTACAGTTGTCAAGAGTAATGTTTAAGGGTATGGACGTTAGCGAAATGATTAACGTCATTATCCTTGCAGGTAGAGGCTACAGCGTGAAGCTACTCACTTGGTTCAAGTATTATTGTGAAGTGATGCCTCTGTTTATCATGCTTTTTCATATTGCATGCATGGTAACATTTGCGTCTCATGAAAAAGAAATGTGCGTATGGTTTAAGGAGAATTGGGTATCGGCAGCATTTATCTATTTCTCTGTTTACATCCATCCGCTTGTGCTTATACTTGCAAGTAGGTTCTTCTGGCTCTGCTACAGATGGCGTATTCCTATGATTATATACCTATTCGGTATTAATGCTATACACATTGTATATTGGAATGTTTTTACTACCAACGAAATGCTGGAAGCTAATGTTGTAATACTTGTAATGACCATTATATTTTATGTATATGGTTTTGCCGATAAGTATTTCTCAGGAAAGGGCTGTCAAAGTTTAATCTCTAGATTATAATGATATGGGAAAGTTATTTGGTTATCACACCTTGGGAGTGTTATTAAAATCGTTATCGGATTCTTGTTTTCGAGCAGACGAGCAAGAGAAGAGAGGGGAGAAGGTAACTGCTTGCGGAATGAGTAGCGATGAGATAGAAGACCTTTGTGAGAACTATCTGCCGTATGCTCTCAACCCGATGCTGAGCACCGAGGAAGTCAAGGAGAAGTTACACGTTTCTGATGCTACGCTAAATCGTATGGTAGCAAGGGGTGAAATCCCGAATGGCGAGTGCAAGAAGCGTGGGCATTCTAGGTATTGGAAGAAGTGGGATATTCTTCACTTCATTAAGAGTAAGAGAAAATAATAGTTGAACATGTAAGTATTCCTTACAAGTTGAGTAAGAGAGGTAAGTGATTGCCTCTCTTTTTTGTTATTTATGATATTACCTCCTATCACCTTAAATCACTGATAATCAAGCAATAAAAGAAAGTGTGATAGAGTTATATTTGCTCTCCCCTATTCTTTGTACCTTTGCATCCGTAACGTTACAATAGTGTTAGTTAATATTAAGGATTTCAAAAGATTGTATTATGGAAATGACAGATGCAAAGGTCGTAGAGAAGAAAATCTACGAAGAGGGAAAGAAGCACGATGAGTATGCTTCTAAAGGTATCGCAGGCACAGGATTGGGTCTTGGTATAGCTGGTACTGCACTCGGTCTTGGTGCTTGGTTATTTGGCGGTAATCGCAGTGTGTTTGGTTCACTCGGTGGCAGCAATATGCCTGAGAACGTGAACATCAACGCTAACGGCTATGGCGCAAATGCGAATGCTAATCAGCCAACCGCCTTGCAGGTAATGGAGAAGGAATGCGCTGATGAGGTTAAGCTGCTTACCGACATGTTCGGCTTGAAGCTTGACACCGCTAACAAGTTCTACGCTATGCGTGAGACAGACATCGCTGAGAAGTTCTCTATGTACAAGGGTGCTACTGATGCCATCAACGCAGAGAACCGCCGTGCAATGCAGGCTGAGTTCGGACTTTACAAGTCTCAGGTAGATGCGGACTTCGGTCTGTACAAGAACCAGCGAGACCAGTACGATGCGTTGCAAGCTAAGTATTGTGACCTCGACAAGAAGGTAGCCATTATGGAAGCCCTCACTCCTTACAAGGAGAAGCTTATGATGGCTTACGTCAAGGAGAACACTTGCAACTGCTTGCGAGGACAGTTGATGCTCCCGAACACTCCAGTACTCCAGGGATTCGGTAGTTACAGCGGCTGCAACTGCGGCACTACAACCACCACAACGCCCAGCACTGGTGCGTAGCAAGGCAAAGACCGTAAGACGGACTAAGAAGAAATGAGTTGGTGAGGGGCGTTTGCCCTCGTTGGTGGATGCCCTCTCACCTCTCTATAACATATCACCAACTTAAAGATATTGATTATGATGAATTTCGGAAACAGCCCTTTACTTGATATGGGCACAAGTCAGCAACAGCCGCAGATGATGGATGCAGAGCTACAGAAGATGTATGAGGCGATACAACAGAAGCGAGCATCTATCAATATGCAAGCGCAGCAGTCTTCCACCCCTTTATGGGATGAAATCGACAAGATTGAGGACAATCTTACGGGCGCACAACGTCAGTACTTGATGCAAAACCAGGAATACGTTAATAGCTTGCAATATGTGTCTAAGCTAGTGCAAGATGAGGAATTGCGTATCATACGCCCTCGCATTGAGAGTACTCAGCAAGGACAGGAAGCATTAAAGAAACATCTATCTTTGATGCAAAGACTAAGAAAAGAAGTAGCGCAAGCAGAAGAACAGAAATCTGCTATGCTCAACGATTATATGACTAATCATAGCGATAAAACTTGGCAAGAATATCTTGTTTGGTACAATCAGACAAAGAAAGGAGAAAGCAAAAAATGAATATAAACGAACTGAAAGAGAAACTGCTTACATCGCTTGACCTGTGGGCAGATGCAAGGATAAGTGATATGGTGAAGGAGAATCCTGCATTGGCTATCCCTTCAGTGTACATGAAGCGAGCTTCGCACAATATCATCGCAAAGAATAAAGATAGTTGGGGCAAGAGTATTGACAACGCTACCCTATTCATTGCCGATGAAAACGGAAACATAGATGCTGATACCATATTCTCAGACCTCATGCAGATGTTGGAGAATATAAGCAACTACGAATTTGATTTCGGCTTTGTCAAAGGTCGCATTGATGGCGGTACTTTGTCTATTGATTTGCCTGATAATATTATAACGACAATATTGTTTGGCAGCAAGAAGAGTATCAGCTTTACCAAGGATGACTTTGAAGAATTGAGAAGTCTGATAACAGCAGAATAATCACATATATAAATACAAGACAATATGGAAGCAAAAGACATTATGACTAAGTTTGATGAGCTGTATGGAATGATGGCTTCATCAACAAACGTAAAGTACATGCACGTATTCGGCAACACGATGCGCTGCATGATGAATGATATGGCAGCAAAGCACACAGAGCTTGCGCAAGAGTATCTTGATAAGCTTTGCGCAATAAAGTGGAAGAACTATCTCACCAAGAAGGAGGCATCTGAGATTGTAAACGGTATGAATCCGCCTGCAACCTGGGATATGCAGACATGGCTCAATGCTATGACCGGTCTCGGACTTGCAACAGAGGAGAAACCTTGTTACAACGATTACGCTTTGTACGTTGCGATGAATCAGGTTGTAAGCGACCACGGATGTACAATTGCCAAGATACTCGGCAAGGAAGACGTGAAGGATATTGGTACAGAACATCTGGTTAAGTATGCCAACCACCTTGCACTCGACTTGTTAAAAGACAAGGATGGTGTGTACGACATCAGAGAGTATTTCTTGAAGTAACACTAAAAACATACGGTTATGAAAAAGGTATTCGAAGACATAATAGCTAGCAATGACATGCAGGCTATCAAGAACTGTGTTACGATCATGGCAGATTGCTGCGAAGTCGGAATGAATGACAGCGTAATGCTTGATATGATGAAGCAGGTCAAGGGAGAGATTGGTGCGTGTCATTATGACGAAGAAATGGCAGATATACACCTTTGTCTCATTGAGCAGCTTCACACTAAAGACGTTGCCAAAGACTATTGGCACGAAGTCAAGAACGACAACATTACCATTAATGATTGGTGCGTTTTGTGGGGTGAAATGACAAAACGCAACGCCGGAAAGATTAAGAAGTGGTTCCCGAAAATCAACACGCTTGATTTCGAGAGAAAGATTTTCGACGAATGCGTTTCTTTCCTGGAAAACGGCGGAATGCCATATTATGATCTGAATATCTGATTTTTTTCGTTATTCTGAATGAAGTTTCGGTTTTTTTTTGCTATCTTTGCAGAAAGAGACCGAAACTTTATTTTTATTAATTATTCAGGATAACGAAAATGGCAGAAAGATTAAGAGAATTATTAGTAGGGGTCGTGATAGCGGTCGTAGCCTACTTAAGGCCTATTGATGGAGAATTGAAGACATTGGCTTTGGTTTTCTTTCTCAACTTTGTGTTTGGATATCTTAGTGGTATGATAGCTAAAGGTGAGAAATTTGAACTCAAGAAGGCACTTATTTGCGTAGGTCACGCAACGATATACTTCGTTCTATGTGCAGCCGTATATACCATTGGTAGATGGAAAGGGCAAATGGATGGAGCTATTCAATGTGTGTCAATGATTACCTACGTTGTGATTTACTTCTATGGCATGAATATCACCCAAAAGATGATGGAGATATTCAAGAAAGGTACGCCACCATGGATGGTAGCGAACTTCCTACATTATTGCCTTGGACTGTACTTTTTAGAGAGGATACCTTTCCTGTCATCATTTTTTAACTCATACAAACAACAAAAAGGAAATCAATCATGTTAATTACAATAGACAGAGCTTGGAAAAAAGATGGCTATACTATTAGCCGTCTTTACGTTAATGGAGAGTTGTTCGGATGCAATACTCTTGAAGATGCTGATAGAAGATTGCGCCAAGATATGCAACTTGAAGAAATCAAGAAGAAAAAGGTGTATGGGCAGACTGCAATACCAAGCGGCAGTTACGAATGCGTATATACCTACTCTAACAGATTCAAGAAGATGCTTCCGCTATTAAAGGATGTACCAGGGTTCGATGGTATCCGTATTCATTCCGGTAACTCAGCAAAAGACACAGAGGGGTGTATTCTTATCGGTAAAAACGATAAGAAAGGATGGGTTAGTAATTCCCGATTCTGGACAAACAAGCTCATTCAGACTATGAAGACAGCTTGGGATAAAAAGGAAAAAGTAATAATTGTAATTCAGTAGCTTATGAAACTGATAGATAAGATAACAAAGGTTGTAATTACCATTGCAGTAGCAATGCTGATTCTATCAATGTTCTGTAGATGTAAGGCGAAAGAACGTGTGATAGAAAAACAGACATACATCACAGATAAACGTAACGAGGCTAAGTGGGATTCACTCTTCAATGCAAGACTTATTAAAGAGTTGGAATCGTATAAAGCATCTCACAAGGAATCCGTGAAGTCAACCACCAAGGAAAAGACGCATATCAAAGATAGTACAGCATCCAAGTACGATGCCAATGGTAACAAAGTCGGCGAAGACAGATTCCACTACGAATATCACGAGATATCACAGGAAGATGTACAGATACTGAGAGATAGTATTTCTAGTCTTAAGGAATACAAGGATAGTGCTGCGATATATCATAGCAAGTGTGACTCCTTAAGCTCAGTGATAAGTAAAATATCGAAAGATAAAGTATATGTCGAGAAACAACTATCAAAGATCGATAAAGCTTTCTTGAGCATAGGTAAGATAGCTTCAGTTTGTCTTTTTATAGGCATTCTCGCATTTTTAGGTTGGATATACTGGAAATCAAAGCTGCACAAACGTTCTTAGTTTTTTTCTAATGTTTTTATTTGGTTATTAGTTGATTTACAAACAAAAAGGGGTGACCGCACGCGATGTGTGGCCACCCCTAAACTATAGATAATGCACAGAAATTCAATCTTCTTCAGCTTGCAGGAACTTAATACTATACTCCGTTTCGTAGTATTTCTTCTGTTCGTCGGTCAGCATTCTTGTTTTGCTGTCAAAGAACAGGGTAAGCAACTCTCCATAATCCTTGTCGTAAAAGTAGTTATACTTTCTGCAAAGATAATTTCTGGCATTCATACACTTGCCGGAAACTGTCTTAAACTTACGCTTTGTCTTCTGTGGCAAACCGCTGGCAGCTCTCAGCTTCTCAACGGCAAGAACCCTTCTCAGTGTTTCCTGTCTCTTTCTATTAGCCTCATCGGTACGTGTACGAGCAGCACTCTCCTTCTGTATTCGTTTTGTAGTCTCATCTGTATGCTTTACCCCAAGCCTCCTCGCCAGGTTGTTGACCGATGCCTTTGTTATACCGAGAATCTTCCCTACCTCTGTGGCAGAAAGATCTGGATAGAGATTACGAATAGCCTGATTCCTCACATCCTTCGCTTCCTTCTTCCTTTTGATAAAGGAGTCCCCGTGTACCTTATGCAGCCACCAGTAGATGGTCTGCACGGTGCATCCGAATGATTTTGCCAATTTGCTTGGCGACTCACACGGATGCTCCTTTATGTAATTTTTCTGTTCGTCTGTAAGTACGTTCATATTACTTTTTATCAGAAGAGCCGTAGCCGTTATCACCACGCTCTGTTTTGTTTAACTCATCCGTCTCTATAAACATGATGTTGTCACTTGTTTCTAGGTGGAATTGCACGATTTTATCACCAACCTTGTATCGCGGCATACTTGGCATAACGTGATAGAATACGGCAGAAATCTCGCCGGTATATGAGTCATCTATAGTGCCTTCACAGTTACTGAGAATCATACCAGTCTTCCATACGGAAGAACGAGGACGGAACGTAAAGCATCTCGAAATATCGGCAGGCTTATTACGATCTTCAATCTGCAAAGCAAATCCAAGACCGTACTTCCACACATTAGGCTCAACCTCTTCTTCTGAAACAGCATAGCAGTCGTAGCAGAAGTCATCGTTATGCGCCTTAGTTGGCATAATAGCGTTCTCGTTGGTCTTTTTGAATAAGACAGGCACACCAACAACCTCGGTGAATCTATCAATATCCACACCATCAACGTTCACCTTTCCGTAGAACATACCAGCAGGACGAGTCCAAACCTTGCGCTCCCCATAGAGAGCCTGATAAACAACTTCTTTCTCCATAGTTTCACTATTAGTGACTTCAGTAATAAATCTGTAATAACCTCCTTTGAAATGTCTGTAAATCTTTTCCATTTTATATTTAAAGTTTAAAATTCATGTTTCTTGCAAACCTTATCACAAGATGTTTCGCAATCTTTTTTGTAGCACCATCCATTGCCTAAGATGTCTTCGCGTCCCATCCAAAGACAGTTACCACAACATTTTTCTTCTTTTTCCATATTACTGATGTTTTATCACTTCCAAATACTTAAACTTTGCGAATCGGTATGATTCATACACCTCATCTACATTCACATCTGTATTAAAAGCGAGAATACATCCTTTGTCATCATAGAACCCAAGGATGATATACTTTTCATACGCTACTTATCGAATTTATTACCAACAACTTTGCCCTCAACAGCCCCGTCTTCTTTTACGAAATAACATAAAGGATAAGAATATACTCTTTCATCGTAGCCAATACAGACAGTTGCAAAAGTACCTTTAGTGTAAACAATTTCGAATTTAGATTCTCCTTCGAGAATATCACCTTCCCAAATCTCCTTTCCCTCACTATCTTTTAACCCTGTGAACTGGCAGACGATAGAAGGGTCAACCAGATAAGTGAGATTTCTGTTTAACTTGCTTTCTTTCTGACGATTCTCAATGATGTATGTATTACCATTCTCCTCGTAGAAATATCCGCAAACCCATCCTTTTCCGTCAAGACGTTTAGCCTTGAACTTGATATTTTCTATTTTCATAAGCTATTCTTCCTTCCCGTATAAAAGTTCAACACTCTTTCTTAGCGCTGCCTCTATATGGTCTCTTTCGAGGTCTCTAGGCTGTCTAAGAAGCCATTCTATATCTCCGTCTATAAATTCTTGATAGGCTCTCCTTGATATTTTCATAACTATTCCTCCACTTTTACGCCAAATGGAGTGCCATCGGCAAATAACAAATTCTTAAAGCTACTTTCAAATGTCTCATCTTCATATCCACCGAAATCACAGCCATTAGTAACTAAGCATGTAAATGCACGATGTGTTTGATAATTAGCAAAGTACTTATCTTTAACAACACCAAATGGCTGATGCTTTAACATTTCAGTCCAGCACTCTTCTGCATCCTTGAAAGGTCTGTAGGTAGGCTCTGGCTTGATGCGATAAAAGCTTGGATCACAGCCAAAATGTGGTAGTATAGCTGTTTCCCACATTTTTTTAGTCTTATCAAAAATTTCAATTTCTTTCCCTTCTGCAAATGCCTTAATTATCGGCAATAGCTCTGCTGCTTCTTTACGATTCATAATCACTCCTCCAACTCTTTAAGTGCCAAGACTAACTCATTTTGAATGTGAATTGTAGTGCCTTCACTTAATTTTATTCTTTTAGTTCCTAATATCTTAGAAACATTATTAATGTGAACTATCGCTTTTTCTTTACCCATCGCTTATCCTCCTTTATCATAAACATAGGGTCATCTTGCCACCAACTAACATATTTGCCTGTAGCAAGATCTTCCTCTATCGGTCCTGTTTTGTCAATTTCCATACATGCAAGTATAACACATTGTGCTTTTGTTCTTGCATTTGCAAATGAACCAGAAGGAAGCACAGCCTGCCATCCGATATTATCAATTCTCAATATTATTGGCGAGTGGTGTTTATAATATAATTGATACATTCCGCTTCTGATTCTTTCCGTTTTTATACCTGCTTGTCTTGCCATCCCTTTTCTTCTTTTTTCCCTCTCCCTGTTGCCAAGGAGAGAGTGGTTAGTTACTTAGATGGCTCAGTATATGATACTGGCTCCCATACATCGTAAGCTGTCAGTAAAACTGGAGCGATAACAGATGGGGCGAAGATGATAGATGCTACAACATCTGGAGCATTCAACTCGTAGTTAACACCTTCTACTTTGTTTTCCTTACTAGCCCAGCCATAAGGCTTTGCTGTAATCGTAGATCCATCTTTCTTTTTAAAAGTCTTCTCGCTAGAGCAAGAAGCGAACAAACTTGCAACGACTAAGGCTGCCAAAATAATCTTTTTCATATTACTTATATTTTATCCTTGCGGATGGTTACTAAACTATATTACAAACGAACTGTCTTGCCATCTTCTGCAAGTTTAAACTTCTCGATATCAGTAGGAGTTCCCAATAGCCATTTATCTTGGTTTCTTCTAGATGGATGGCCATCCTTGCATATTTTGTTAAGAACCAGATGTATCTTGCCATAATAACGATATGTATGAAAAGTGCCCATTCCTTCGTCCCAAGGCTCAATCTTGCTAACCATATAAGGCTCATCTTTATAATATAACACAATATCGCCTTCCTTGAAAGGAAGAGTGCTAATCAACTGTTCTGTCAAATCACTTATATCAAAATGGTTTTTCAGAATGACCTGTTTAATATCTGCGATTTTAGAAAATATTTCTTTCTGTTCTTTTGTTAAGTCCATATAACTACTATTTATGCCCGAAGGCGTTAAACACTAAATCTTTCTGTCTTGATGAGTAATTATCTCACATTCATTTCCTCTAGGATTCCAATAACCGCATTGGTAACATTTTCTTCCGTAGAAAGGGCAATGGTGATTTACTTGTGTTGCTACACTCATACCTACACCTCCATTTCTGAGTTAAGCCCTAGACCGAAGAGAAGGTGCTGGAGTTCATGAACATACTTAATGTATGCAATTTGTGTACATACATTGTTGTCAGTAAACGGATATACATCAAACTCGTCACCGATACCTTTTTCTATGTAGATAGGAAAATATCCATATTCTTCAATATCGGGCTTTGTATATACCCAATGCCTATTCTTTACTCCTCTACTCATCACTTCTTTCACCCACCCATTCTTTTCTAGAATCTCTGGAGTAATAGGAACTCCTGATAATTCTAGTTGGTGTACTGGATGGCTTATATACGATAGCTCATAATTATTTAACCCAAGTGCATCCATAATTGTATGTATTCCGTTATCATACACAACAATATCACCTTTAATATATTCTTGTTCCATACGCTTTACTTTTTACGATGATTATACTTCTTAATAGCATCCTTCTTAGAAGCTGCCATAATCTTAACACCCTTGATTGTAAACTCATGCTGTGCCTTTGGCTGACACTTCTGTTTGTCGGATGGAATGTTGCCGCTTGGTGCGTCAAGTCTAGGGCTTGTGCTTCCAAAAATATCACCTTGCGCATAAGCTGCCGTAGCAGCCATCATTAATGCCATTCTCATTAAATTTCTACTCATAACTACTCCTTAACTTCTTTAAAGATTACATTCTTGTGGTCTGAACGTTGTTTACTTGCGCATGGATATTTTCTCCAAACTTCACAAGCACCCTTACTTTCAAAGAAGCAACCCGCACAAGTTACAGTCTCAGTTACAACGATATCCAAGACTACTCTTTCTCCAACTTTAAGCTCTTTCATTGCTCACCTCCTTTCCACTCAGTTTTAGTACCAAGCAGGTGTTTGGTATCTTCGTTGTAAGGAATACACTCTGCGTATATTTCACCTCCTACCGAATGATAGAATTCACGTTGTTCTCCACTTGATGATACACGATGTTCTGTATAAGCATATTGGCACAATTCCCATCCTCTATTGTTGTATTGCCCTATGTATTTCATCAAACACAAGTCCATAGGCTTAAACTCATACTTGGGCTTCAAGTCAACAATCATTTTCTTTTTAGCATCCCAAGCCTTGCCATTCTTTTCGAGAGCTGAGAAGAGCTGTTTTTTCTCTTCTTCTGTAGCAAGGCGAAGTTTACAAAGGTCTTTCTTAAAGAAATTAGTTATGTAGCCCATACTCAAAGTTAGACTACTTAAATCTAAAGAAATAAATGAGTTATAACCTTCTAACAAATCTGTTTTGCCTGATACTATAAATACATATTGTCTATTACCATAGTCGGCAAAAGCTATATCTCCATCCTTGAACTCTGGCTGAGTCTTCTCAATCTCCAGGGTCTCACGATTCATCTTTCCGCCTAATCGCTTCTCGATGAATCCGATGAAGGTCTTGGCTGCATCCTCTGTTTCTAGAGTAAATTCTTCTGTTATGGCGTTATCACATTCTCTGAGGTAAGCATATCCTTTCTTGCCATTTTTGCAATAATAATACTTACCAGCAAAAATTGTGTAAGTATCATCCGTAAACTTCTCGAAGATAATATGCGCAGCACCACCTTCGGTAACCAGCACGTCTCCCTTCTTCCAGGCAAACTTGCTCCAGTTACGCATTTCCTTTGAAGGAAGGAGAATCCGTAAACCATCAGAACATCCTCTTACAGTAGCAAATTCGGAATAACCACGATGGCAAGTAGTATTATTATCAGTCTCATTTATACACCAAACTACTGTTTCAGTATCTGTAGTACTGATTGTATCTAACTCTACATCTATATTATATAACAAGTCATATAACTTAGTTCCTTGCGGCTTATCCTTTAGAATTTCCGCTACATTAATCTTTTCTTCCATATCACTTTACTCTTTTGAATTGAACATTCTTTCCGTCTATTCGCTCATTTGATGCGCACTTGATTCGATTACACGTTTCTATATTGATGATGTTTGCAATTTCATCAAAGAAACAACCAGTACAATCAGCTTCCTTGGTCTCAACTACCTTTAAGACGATTTCTGAGCCAATAGGTAAATCTTCCATATAAACAATTATTTTTTGCGTTTTAACTCTTCCAAGTCGTGTTTCAAACGATTATGGAAGTTATCCTCGCCATCATCGCCACTAAGCAACCAATCAATGCGCTGTGCGTAAACCTCGGCTTTCTTTAGTATGGCTATACCCTTCTTGAACTCCTTGATGGTTTCCTTAGAATACTCGCTACGGTTTGGTATTGTGTGATGATGCTTACGAACGTATTCTTTCTCGGAATCCTCTAACCAATGGTCTTCAATATACCGATTTACGTCAAATTCATCATCAAGAGAATGTCCGTAGATTTCATCCTCTATTTCCGTGTATATGTCAGCAATTCTGTACTGAGCATAATCAAATGCGCCTCCACTCATATTATTCCGTTCTTTTTAGTTTAAGTTGTCTCATTTTAGCCTTGATTGCGCCGACTGAGCGACCAACCATAGCGGCAAGATGTTCGTCCGATAATTTTTTGTAGAACGCTTTAAGGACGGCTATTTGTGTATCGTTCCAAAGAGTTCCTTGGTTAACCAAACTGTTTTCCGTGCTAACATCATCGTGGATAAACTTAGGGTCAACGTTCCCGTATTCCATAGATTGGTCGCACGATTCTGCTATATTGTCATTGTCCATCAGACTTTTTAGGATAATATCCATCGAGAGTGCGAGTTGTTCGCAACCTACGTATGTAAATTCTTCTTGCGAGAACTTTTCATTCGGCAATAATACCTTACATAACTCCATCATACTTCCTGCCGTACCTTTTGCTGTGTTGCAGTATTCGGGAGAAGGTGCAAGAGACGATGGAATATTCGGGTTGTTTTTCATCACCCTGTTTGCGTAATTGTTTGTAAAAGCAGAAAGGGCGGCAGACAAGTTATAAGCAAGCAGGGCGTGTGCGACAAGCTTGTGGTCGCCGCCGCTTGCATATTTTAGCAAGTGGTTGTCTAACGAATAAAAAGCCTTTTGAACATCAGTTTTGAGTATTTCCTCCATCTTATCTGTAATATCAAGCCACATTGTGTACGAGCTAGCATCCATCGTGTATTTCTTGAACACTGCAATCATATTGTCTATGCGCTCGTTTGCCTGCTTGATGAAGAACTTTACCTCTCGCTTATATAGTTCCTTGTGCTCTTTCAGGTAATTGTGGGTATCGACTATCTGTGTTTGTACTATCGTTGCAAGAGAGCCGATGCTTATATAAAACCTTGAAAATGCTTCGGCTACATCCTTATTGTCTGGATTTATTGGCTTGAAGCTAACGAAGCAAGCACCCTTCGGTGTGAAATTATATGCCGCCATTCCTACACCTCTCTTTCTACTGCCAATGCGCAACTGATACAGAAGACCATCAGGAGCGAAAGGAAAATATGTTCAACCATGAAACAGATGAATCCGTAACCTGCTATGAAAGCTGCAATAACGAGCAGGATCATTACTATTGTATGTTTATATTTCTTCATGTTACTTTGATTTTAAGTTTCCGTATGCAGCATAGAAACTATCAAGCTGCTGTTTTGCGTGTACTAGCTTCTGGTTGTAGCTATCTCGTTCTGCCCTTGCCTTAGAAATAAAGACGAAGCTAACGATGAATGATATTACTACCGTTACCACGATGAACAACCAAGGCAGCTTGTGAACCGCCTTATTGATTACTCTTCCTAGGTTTCTCACAATAACCCAAGAGTAGATCCAAATGAACACTACCGCTTGCTTGGTGGTAGCGTTCTCAATACGTTCTTTCTGTGTCATAATTCTAAAATTTATTTGGTTCGGTTGCACCAGTTATCGGTAGATTTCCAATAGCCAGCCATCCATATTTCTTTTTTTGTCGCATCAGGATGCTCCCTGAGCCATTCTTCTGCCATTTTACTTACGTCCGCCATCTTTGTCACGTTTTGATTCTTTTTCAAGTTTTTGTTTTAGCTTTTCAAGAGGGGATTCTTTCGGATCCACACCATTTAAGCGACAATGTTCTTCGTAGGATATTGCATTCTTTTTTGATTCCTCATATTCTTTTTTCTGTTTCTCAGCTAACTTTTGAGAATCAATTTCAGCTCTCTTTTCATAAAGCTTACACATGTATTTTTCGAGAGCAATAAAAAGTTTTTGAGGATTTACCGTCTTTCCTACATAGATTTCGCCATACTCACCCATAGAAAACTCGTAGAAGAATCTAGTAAGCTCACTAGGCGTAAGGTGATAGTATTCTTGTCTGATACGCTGTGCTATAGTCTTGAACTGGTAAGGAGTAGTCGAATCAATAGCACCAATAACCATGAACAAGTCGATGAGCATTATCTTAATCCAAAACTCGCTTGCACCATCTTTGAAGTACTTATCAATACTAACAAACGACATACCGCCTCTAGCTACAGAATCATATACAGATGTAATTGCATCTGTTCGATTTTGCAGGGTAGGATATTTGTCCAGGAATAGCGCATATTGTCCGCCGTATTTTTCCACCGCTTGCTTGCATTCAGTCGGCAAGGATAGAACTAATTTTGTTGAAAGTTCGTTGCTGTTGTTCATAACTGTTTACACCATTGTTTTTAGGAGCGAACAACCCAGTGTAGTTGTTGCCCATAGAATACTCAACGATAACTTTTGCGTATTCGGGATTTCCGTTTGACAACTGTAGAAGTTTCTTTTTAAGAGCTTCTAACCCACGTGGCTTGTAAGTCTGCCGTTTTTCTTTCTTATATGCAAGCCACATTTCAAGAGCTTCTTTGCAAGGATAATATTCTTCTTGTTTTTGCTCTGTAGTAATCTCGAAATCCGACAAATCGTTTCCTAACGAAAATGCAGCACCCATAAGAAATATTCTCTGTTTCTCTGCGTCATTAGGGAACAATTCGCTAGACTTCAGTCTAATTTCTTTAGATAACATCATAAGCTATAAGAATTATTTTAATTATTGTTCTTTATATTTCCATTTATAACCGCAGGCTCGCTTTCTGTAGCCTGTCAAGGCGCACCTTATAGCAGAAGGAGTAACATTATAAAATGACGCGGCTTCTTTTATCGACTTCCACTCTCTTACAAACCCTCCATCTTCTTTCATTTGTATTATAGATACACCATTAATAAACCTTATAGGAGGAATAGAATCTTTTTGTTCGTAACTCCAAAGAAATCCAACAGAGTGCCTTATCTTGCCTTTGCAATTGCAGGTTATATTGCTTCTATAAGTGTTGTAAAATCTTGCTGCGTCAGATATACTGTCCCATTCTTTTATAAACGTTCCATCCTTATTGTATTGATAAACTTTTCTATGCTTACCATTTTTAATTCCGAATTTCCCGATATTTGCCTTTTTTATAGCTTCTACCATTTTTGTAAAAGAGATTGGGTTATGAGTATTCTCCATAGGAGTACACCATCTAAGATTTTCAACACGATTATCTGTTTTAATTGTGTTTATATGGTCTATATATGGCTTATTCTCTGGGTTAGGAATGAACGCCAAAGCAACAAGGCGATGAACCCTACAATTCTTCCCACGTAAATTAACAAATAAATACCCAAGCGTCTTGTTAAGTATCAATGAAGATAAACGATGCTTTGTTATTGAATAGACGTTACCCATATTAGACACTTTATACTCACCTTCGTAACCGGGAATGTCTTTCCAAATTTCTTCTTTCATACACCTAAATATTTTTGATTATTAGAAATATCATGTTCGATGTGCAGAAGCGCGATGTACTCTTCAGAAGAGGGAATATAAATACCGGCTACATTACTAGCCCAGTTTCTGAAACGTTCGATAGCCTCAGACAACTCTTCTTTCGTAAGCTTTGCGGTCGATATTACGTATTCCCTATCTGTTCCGAGCAGATCATCGTGCTTCTTCCGCACGAACAAGTCTCTATTGACAATCCTCTTGAAGTAACAGGTCTTGACTTCATCTAGAGTGTTGCCGGTCTGCAAGCCGAAGTAAGCGAGAATCGTATGAAGGTACTTCAACTGCTGAAGTGTCTTTGCCTTCTTTTCTACGACCTCTACCATACTCTGCTTTTCAATCAGCTTCTCTATCCTCAGTCTGAGATTCTGCACTTCAAGAGGATTCTTGGTGTTATACATCATACACTATTTCTGCGTTGAATGTATCTTTAATCAGTTTCAGCTTGGATGCCAGGTCAGAAGGGTAAATTATCAGCTTGCCCTGCCGGTGCCCCTGGCTGCTGTGCCGGTGGAAACGGATTGTTTGGATTCATCGGGTTTGGTGCTACAGCCATAGCTGCCTGTTGTGCTGCTTGTGCTGCCTGTGCGCCAGTCTGAGGAGTCATATTGTAGCCACCCTGCATAGGAGCCTGCTGACCCGGACGAATAATATTCCAAGCCTTGATACTGTTAAACCAACGGTCCTGATATTGTCTTGCATCGATATCAAACTGAACAGTGATTGTCTCACCACCCTTGATATTAAACTGTGCAATCCTGTCAGCACCGAAAACCTCGAAACAGAGATGCTTTGGATATTGCTCCTGTGTTTCGATTACAAAAGACTGTGATTTCCATTCTCCTCGCTGCGACGTTCCAGAACGCTCCGGAAGAATGGCAATCACGACACCTGTCATTTCCATATTAATCAATTTTTGTGTTATATAAATACTGAGTTAAACCTCTGAGTTCACACCAATCCAAGAATTGGTCTAGGAGGTTATGAATGTCCTGCTCCATCCCGTCATATCGGTAAACACGGATAGCTGGAGTGTAAGGTACGAGCGGAAGACCACGAACATCATACCCGTGCTTTTCTAGCTTATAGCCATCAAAGCAGAAGAGGTCGAAGTCGAAGATGTCTGCACCGAACATATCAAGATAGAACTTCCACTGACAGGAATCATAGTATTGCTTATCAGATGGGGTCGAGTACTTTGTCTTGATGTCTCGGAGCTGAACTCCATTGATCATGTCGGCACACCCAGTTACTACAGCTCTGCCGTAATCCTTATACCTTCGAATTTCGTGAAATGCGTTGATATGTTGGTATCGGTAGTCAAGAGCCACCTTGATTTGTGCTAGGTCTAGGGTTACTTGACAGCCATCTATGTCAAAGGTTCTCCCCTCTGGAACTGGCTCTTGTTTCTCTTTGCCGTAGTATGTGAATGTTCGATAACCAGCAGGGGCGAGAGTGCAAGGTTGGCAACCAGTCTCGACGATTGCGTGGAACGCTGTTCCAACCGTAGTGTACTGATTTCCCTGGAACTCTCCAACGATGTTGTCAATGACGCTCTGCTCGGTTATCTCGAAGTTGTCATAATCGGACTGTTCGATGTATCTTCTGAAAGCCTCTATCGTAGTGACGCGAATTAAGGGTTTCTTACTTTCCATCGGCAGGCTTCTTTTCTTCCTCCTTCTTCTTAGCTTCCTTCTTTTCCTCGGCAGGCTTCTTTTCTGCCGATGGCTTTGTGAATTTCTTTCCGTCCCAGACGAAACCTTTGGCTGCGAGAGCTACGGTAATCTCATTGAAGAAAGGTTGCTTCATTATCTGAGGAAGCTCCTTGCAATCAACGAGCAGCTTTGCTGCGCCTTCCTCGTCCTCGATGTCGGAGAGTTCCTTGCGAAGCTTAGTGATTTGCTCGTTTGCCTTGCGCTGCGCCTCTGACTTAGACTGAATGGACTTTTTGACCTTGGCGATAATGCCTGCCATAAATCCATTGAAATCTGGAGACGTTGCGTCTGGGATAACCTCTGCACCAATCTGAGCTACGTTCTTACCGACGTAGTTGTCTGTTGGCTCGAATGTGATTGTGCGCTGCTTGTTCACCATTGAGACGTAACCTACTTGGTCTGCGATACGAAGAAGCAAATCCTTGGACTGACCTGTACAGTCTGGTGTGTGCTTGACGACATCACCATCCGTTACCTCCTTGTCGTGGCAGATGAAGATAATGTCCTTCTCTCCCTGACGCAGGAAGTTCACGAAATCCTTGAAGTCGTCAGCCATCTGACCGAAGCGTTTCAGTGTATTGTTCTTCAACTTGTAGTTCTTATCGACTGCGTAAGACGACAAATAGTCGTCAAGCATAGCCTTGGCGGTATCAACGATGATTGTTCCATAACCAGCCATGTCGTTCTTGGCATTCTCGATGTCATACCAGTTGTTGGCAGCGAGGGTATCTACAATCTGAACCGAGCGGTCAGATCCTCTGTCAGTATCAATCAACAGTGGATTCTTTGCCGTGGTCGCAACAGATGTCTTACCACAGCCTGGCGTACCGTAAATTACGATGATAACTGGACGCTCTGGACGAACGTCATTTTTTTTAATAATCGGCATTTTATTTTATGTTTTAAAATTAATCACTCGTACCTCCAATCCCAATGCCTGCAAACGTAGTCCCCCGAGTTACTTGCCTTTGGGTCGTCGCACAAACCTAGTAGGATGCAATCGTGGCAGCTTCTCTTATAGAATGGAGCGATTTTACTGTTTGCCATAGCTTTGAGATTTAATGTACTCTATTAATGTAACAGAAGTAAGTTTCCACGTTAACCTTTTCTCCCTTAGGAGTAACCCTTTCGTAGTGTCGTGGAATCTTACCGAGCTTTCTTCCCGTACCCTCTATATAGTCTAGGAAGATAGCTCTAGCCGCCAGAGCTCTAGCGTGATTTGTGTCGAGTTCCATCAGGCAGGAATGAACCTCTCTCAGATGGACCACGGCAGCAGCTTCGCCCGGCGGCATAGATGCGATGATTTCGTTGATTCTACTCATTCTTTTAACATTAAATGTCTGATATTCTTTCCCATCTAAATCCACCGCTTGTTTTTAATTCTCCGCATACACATTTTGCAATTCCACTTTCTCTTATTCCTGTAATGCGTTGTGCCTCTCTCATTGAGAAAAATACACCAACGACATTTCCTTTTAGGTCAATTTGCTGAACATGAAAAGAACGGTAATCACGTCGTAATTTACTTATCATTTTTCTGTTCCTTGCCCCGTAACAGCAATTATATTTCGCAGTACACCATTCTAGATTACTAACATTATTGTTTGTTTTATTTTCATCTTTGTGGTTTACCTGTGGTAGATTGAGAGGATTGGGAATAAATGCATGTGCGACTAAACGATGGACTAAAACATGATACATTTTTCCGTTGTTTTTAAGGCTTACCATAGGGTATCCATTTTTAGAAATATGAATTTTCAGCATTCTCACCCTATGATTCCCCTTATTATCAACAAGAGAACGAACTTGCCCTGTATCAGACACATCATATTTTCCTTCGAAGTTCTTAACTTTTTCCCATATCATGTTCGAATACATCAATGATTTTTGTTTCCGACAAAGAAACAATATCATAATCCAACATTGATTTGCCCATCACCTCATCAACATATCGAAGAGCACGGGCAAGCGACTTTGCCTGAACGAGGTAGTTGACGTTGCTACGCTTCTCCTTATCAGTCTTCTCATCGATTGTGATAAACTGGAGCTTTGCCGAGAACCACTTGTCATCATCGTCCTTGTCTGAGAAGAAAATCTCATTAAAGTTAGCTTTCTTTGTACTAGGAACCTTGGTCTCCCCGTGACTATAAAGAGCCATCTCCTTGATGATAGATGCTTCTGCCTCTGTACAAGACAGAGCCTCCACGATGTACGACTCGGTAACGACCTTTTCAGAGCCGTCTTCCATACATTTCTGATACTTAATCTTGGTTTCAAACCAAGATGCTGTTCTTGTTCTTGTTCTCATTGTTATACGAATTAATGTGTTAATACTCGGCGCCAGCGTCCACGCTTGAATTTCTTGTCCGCGTGGATTCCGAACAACTTTGGTGTTGTTACGCCATCCATCATAGGAAGCACATTGCCCTTCTTCAAAATACTTTCGAAATGTGAAGAAGTGACAGGAGCGTGGCAGATGATGTTCTTCTTGACATCATACAGGTTTCCGTACTTTGATACTACGCCCATTACTCGCCCTCCTTCTTTTTTGCAATCAACTTCTTGACGTAATTCATGAAGCTCTTTGCCTCTTCGCCAGTAATCTTGACAGCACCGATAACTTTTCGCTCTTCCTCTTCGTTCTCCTCAGGAATCGAAATCTCTTCCTCATCTTTCTTAAGACGAACACCAAGGAGAGCGTTAGGATTGTTGTGCAACAATCTATCGAGAATCAGTAAGCAATGAGTCTTTTCAAGCGAAGTATCCTCACGAACAACCTCATCGGTACTTTCGATGATTTTCATCATCTCGTTGTACTCTTCTGCGGACTCGCAGTTCTTTGCGAGTACCTGGATAACCTTGAAGCGGTCAACTTCAAAAGTCAACTTAATCTTTCCTTTGTTCATAATTTAAAAATATTTAGAATAAAACTTACTCGTCTTCCTGGTCCCAACCAAAAAGATGTGCTACGAATGATATAGCAGCAAACATAACTACCGTGGTTAGTAAACTAATGAAAATTATACCCATATCTTTTAGATTTTACACCTTATTATAATATAGTACAGTCAGACGGCGGATAATCAACGATTTTCCACTCATTCTTCTTTATCTTGATAGCCTTGCGGAATATCACGACGGACTCGCCGTTGTGACGTTTCCTGTTGTGGGCGATAAGTCTTGCCACGACAGCCTTTGTAGTTATAGAGAACTCTCTTAGCTTTGATGTGTAGAGGCTCTTGACATCGCATATCACAATCTTATCGCCTTCCCGGTAAACGAAGTCGGCAGTATAGTTATGGCCGTAAAGCAGTGACCTTCTCTCATACTTAACCTTAGTCTTAAGCTGTTTTGGTTTCAGCATCCATACCGGATTGATTGCGGTGATGGTTACCTGCCTGTGGATGCAGCTTATGCCAGGATCATCGAGGATGGTCTGCAAGTACAGGTACTCTTCCCTTGAATCGTATTTGTTCCCGTCGGGAGCAAAATACTTCTTTGACCCTACTCGTCCCATGCCGCACCCGCCTCCTTTGCAGGATTCTTGTAGAGATGATTGAACGCAGCCTCGCCGAAGCGCTGCCACTTACCGCTGCCCCATTGTACGAGATACTCGTCTCTAACAGCCTCCTGCTTTCCTTCCGTGTACTCGGGATTCAGGTGAACGAGAATGTCCCTTCCATTCTGTTCAATACTCTCGACGCATTCTAGCTTCTTGAGCTCCCTGATGTTCTCCTTGCGGATTCTTATAGTCTTTTTTACCTTCATCTGAAATGTAATTCACAACAATCGGGAGGAGGCCGAATTAACGAACTCGCTCCCTTCTTGTACCATTAAAAACTAAAAACTTATGACATACACATTGCTGTGCCTCGTGCAGGACTCGAACCTGCGGCTTACGCAGTCCCATAGGGTGACTACAGCTCTAACCAGCTGAGCTAACGAAGCGAGCCTCCTACTTTCGCAAGCAAGAGGGGATTATTTATGGAATAATATTGAATCATTTATTGCTGAACGCCTTCAGACCATTAAGATAATACAAAACAAATAAACCTTCCATGAACTAACTTATAGTAAACCCAGGGGAGACTCGAACTCCCAACCTCGCGGCTGATTCCACGGCTCTATCCAGTTGAGCTACTGGGCTAGTTTCAACGTTTTAATTAAAATTTAGGAAAAATGAAAAGTATCTTTTGGAGTGGCGGATGGACTCGCACCATCGACCTCCAAGGGCCTTCCCCTGGCGCTCTGCTACTGAGCTACGCCACCTGAATATATATCAACTACGCACAATGGGCTATTTTAAGGCGCCCGATACTCACGTACAGAGCGCACGAAACTAAAAATAAATCTAAATCTAAACAATAATAATACGATCACCTCCTCGCCAGGAGAGTTAACCAGAATGCATTTTAAACTAAAATTATACTCACAATTTTCATTCTTCGTGGATCTGAGACGAGTCGGACGTTCCTGTCTCCGGATGATGTCCCCGGCACTCTACCGTTGAGCTACAGATCCGTATTGCGCAGTCTATCTTCACAGACGGGCTGCACTTGTTATGCAAAACATTATTAATAAAATGTAATCTAGAAACAAGATATGAGCCTGTCTTCGCAGACAGATGTCACACCGAATAAAAAACAGCGTAGAGGCATCGTTGTGCCTCTAACCAAATCCAAAAGTATAATCTATGGGAGATGAAGAGGGACTCGAACCCCCACCAACGACGATAAGAAATCGGTATCATCTAGTTGTCGCCGTGCTTCCATTACACCAATCATCTCTTTGATCTGAATTAGCAAGAACCTCAAGTCTGTGTATTCTACACCTTATATATAATATAAGAGGCTTGCCAACGCCAACCATTCTCGATGGTGGACTTGCATGGCCATAGGGTTCTTTGACTCTCCGGTGCCGGGGTTATAGGTCCAGGCACCTTCGGCCAGAGATTTACATCTTCTTCTCATTGATCCTCCGCTTACCACGACAATTCTTCGTTCCGTGGCAGTTCGGCGGATGGGAAATTTATGAAAGAGTAAATCATGTCTAACTGGTCTTCCGTGCTACGTGCGTTCCTTCTGGGCATCTTCGCTATAGGTTCCCGACCTGAGATAATAAAATCCGCTCTACCCGTACTATCTTACACGTACACTAACGCTATAATGCGCTATATGTCCAATATGTCAAAGAACTACTTCTCCAATCCTTTCCGAACCTCTCCCGATGCAAGATTGTAGCTGCCCGAACTACCTACTTTATAAGGTCGTGGGCTTATCTTTGCACCGTTCGAGATACACACGAAACGGAATTAGTAAGAGAGTGTGACTGAGGAGGGACTCGGACCCTTCGACCCTCGTTTTAGGAAAACGATGCTCTATCCAACTGAGCTACTCAGTCTGATTGGGGCGAAAAAAGATAAACGAATAGACATCGCCCCAAAATAATCTACCGCTGTAGATTAAACCCTAATAACTAACAACTAATAACCATACTCTCACGAGTAATGAAACAAATCTATAACTTTAACCATACCAATATTTCAACACACTTTATGTTCTTCGATGAGCTCGTCTATATCGGACTTTTTGAAGAATGCGGTATTGCCTATCATATAATGATGGATCTGACCGTTCTTTCTCAGGTCGTGTATATAACCAGTGCTCATACCGATATACTCGGCAAACTCTTTTGTAGAGAGCCATATCTTTTCGACAGACTCTACAGATACTTTCTTGCGTGGCATAGGCTCTAATCTCTTAATGCAAACGTTGCGGCTGAAAGATAAGCCAATAACTCTATACAATCCTGCTTAGATAATAGAACCTCAACTTCATTATCGCAAGCATCATTGGCGTTAAGCACAACTACATCACGAGTAACCGGCATGCACTTGTCGTCTTGTGTCTTTACTGTAGCTGTACAAACCGAAACATTATTATTGCAAACAGAACCAACTTCTGAAGACTGAAACATATTGTTATCGGAACCCTTGTACTGCTTAGAACCTCTTAGCATATAAATAGATCTGAAGAAACGTTTACCTTCATCTGCTATTTTCAAAAATGTACCTTTATCACCCATATTTCAACTATTTAAAAATTTACTAACTGCAACAGAAATTACCTCAGCCGCTCCTTTGCAAGCAGCTTCGCAAGGATCGACGCCATATAGGTTTCTCTTCTCGATGCGTTGCTTAGCCAAATCCTCGGATAATTCGAGAGCAGTAAGCTGAGTCTTACTCATGTTGTCTCTTATACTGTCTTTCTTCTCGATCCCGAGATGCTTGCGAAGAGCAGGAGCCTTACAGCCAAGAAGACCTTCGTAAGAAGCATTCGTGCATCTTCTAAATCCGTCACCATGAACTCCGTGATGGCTCAACGTACTTGTCAGCTCATTTCGAGTATTGATACTCTTCATTCGCTTATCAATCCAGTCATCGCTTTTACCTTTCTTTTTATATGACGAACGATAACGTTCAAGATATAAGTCCGGATTTCCCTGGGCTTTCAACTCTTGTAGGAAGAGGTCGTTTATCTGAACTGCAAGGCCTTTATCAAGATACCTCGCATATTCGACAAAAACTCGCTTGCTTCCATAGGAACCTCCGTTTCTGCCCTTCTTAGATAAAAGGACGGATTTTTCGTCCTTTTCTATTTCTATCTCTTTTTCAATGTATCTGACAGAATCTGGCAGAAGGACCCAGCGTTTAGGCTCTTTGTATTTCGGAGAGCCAAGAAGCTTCCACAAATCGTTGAGCGAATAAAGCTCACCTTCTTTGCTTATAGCTTTCATCGTTGTTACGTTAAACTTGATAATTTCCTCCATACTTTAATCTTTTAAAGTTTACTACTCAACCGGAACAGCGGTGATAATCGCTGTATGGTTTTTGTAATCTGCCGAGGTTGAGTATTTGAGTACACCCTTCGGCAATTCTTCGTATTGAGCAAGCTGATAAGCGTATGTTACTGCCGACCGAACTGCTCTTGCGGACTCAAGCAGAAAGACTTCAAATTTTCCTGGTTTGATGCCCAATATGTCCTGTTTTGTTATTCTTGCGACCTTTTTCATATTGGTTACTTAAATAATTCGTTTAAAATTTGGAGGTATGCGAAAAAAGTCGTATATTTGCAGTGTCAATGTAAAGTACGTACTTTCGGTCGCACAAGCCTCCGTTTGTAACGGCTTTGTTGGTTACTCGACCGTTAACGAGTGCAAAGGTATAAAAACTTCGGTAAAGTACCTAATGTTTCGGTAAAATACTTCGGTATATTACCGAATTTTAACGTTTTGAGCCAATTTAGTTGCAAATATAAAACTAAGAAACATTATGGGAACATTAAATTCGGTACAAGAAAGGTTAGATTATCTCATCAAGATCAAGAAGATGAGTGAGAATGCCTTTATGAAGGCTACAGGAACCAACAACATCGGCAAGATGAGAAGCGGAAAGCTTTCAATATCCGAGGGAACGATTAGCAAAATATGCAATTCTCTTGGTGTTAGTTATAGCTGGCTGAAGTATGGAAGCGGAAGTATGAATGGAAATATGGTAATTCAGCTAGGCGAAACGCATCAGAAGATAGAAGAGTCCATCAACGAGGCGTTTAAGCACGGCATACCGATGGCACAGTTGATAAATGCCGGGAACGTTGGTGACAATAGTCAAAACATAACTACGGGAACGGAACGAGCCAAGGAGCGTGAAGAGGAATCGTTCAAAGACAAGAACGCCCAGCTCATTCAGATCATCAACGCCAAGGATGAGATTATCAAGGCAAAGGACAGCGAAATTCGTCTTCTTAGGAAGATTCTTGCAGATAACGGAATCGAAGTATAACATTATTATATATAAGGATTATGAAGAAGGTATTATTAGCAGCAATGATACTTCTCGCAGGGGTGTCATTCACATCATGCAGCAGTAGCGATGATGACGACAATGAGAAACAGGAACAGAAGTTTGATGCCAGCAAGGCTATGAACGGCAAGTGGGAACTGAGCAAGGTTCAGGATTTTCCTATTCCGATTAACCATTACTCTGTTCAGAAGGGGAACACCATTTCTTTCTTAGAGGGCGGCATCCTTCGCACGGAAGGCGATTTCTCGGTAGTTATCAATGGAGACGCAGCCAAACCTATGGCAATGCCGTTTTGTGGCTACAAGACCTGGAAAGCTAATACTGCTTACAAGCAGGACGGAACCGTTGACACTGGCACTTCTGCGGTGTACTTCGATGGAAGCGAAATGTACGTAGCCTACTTTGTTTCAGCAACGGAAATTGACCTAGTAAAGTTTGCAACAGAAAAATTAGGCATGGTGTACGTACTCACAAAAGTGCAGTAAAAATACGATTTTTGTGAGTAATATGTGAGTAAGTAACCGGTGATTACGCCAAACACTATCAGTATTAGAGACTTACCAAGATATACGAGAGTCTTCCCAAGCCTGTGAGGCGGGTTCGACTCCCGTATCTCGCTCAAATACTGATAATCAGCCACTTACATCATTTTTCGCTATTAAAAACATAGTAAAATCCATCATTATCACTCACAAAATAGGTACAAAAACGTGCATAATGTACGCCAATGTGAGTAGTTTTGTGAGTAATATGTGAGTAAAATTGAGTTGTGAGTAAAATCTGTGAGTAAGTATGAATAGCATCAAGACATACGTTGAAGGAAAGTCACTGAAGGTTTTCTTCATCATAAGTTATCAAGGAAAGAGATTCCAGGTCTATACCGGAATCACGAGTACGGTCAAGTTCTGCGGGATGATCTTCCCGAAGAGCGTTCCGAATGCAAGAGCCAAGACTGCAATGCTGGCAAGGCTATTTGCGTCCGTGGAGGAATATATCTATATGAATGGCGAACTTCCGGCAGCAAGGATGAAGGATGAAATCAAGGCTATCATCAGCGGAAGGGCAGCATCGGTAGAGAAGAATATCCTCTACTACATCGATGAGTTCATCAAGACCAAGGCTAAGGATAGTACCAAGGAGATATTTCTAAGAACAAGGAAGAGGATTGAATCCTTCGATGAGCATGCCGACTTCGACAATATAGACAGAGACTGGCTCGAAAGATTCCAGGCACATGAGCTCCTGAAAGGCAGAATGAGCGGTGGAATCGCCATCGACCTCAGAAACATACGCACGGTGTTCAACTGGGCCATAGACAACGAGATTACCACCAAATATCCTTTCCGCAAGTTTTCCATCAAGACGGAGCGTCAGCAGTACCTATATCTGAGTGCCGAGGAGATGAGGGAGTATCGCGACTTCCCGGTAGAGCCTTTCATGGAGAAGTACCGTGACTTGTTTATGCTCGGGTTCTATCTGATAGGCATCAACCTCTCCGACCTGCTCGAACTTCCTGCTGACTGCATCAAGAAAGGGCGCATCCAGTACAAGCGCAACAAGACCGGCAGACTCTACGACATCAAGGTTGAACCGGAAGCGATGGAAATCATCAGGAAGTACAAGGGAAAGAATCATCTTCTGTGTATCCTGGATGACGGAACGAAGGAATCAAGCTTCCGAAGAACGCTAGGCGATTACCTGAAGAGAATCGGACCAACAGAAATGAAGAAAAACAAGCGTGGTGCATTGATTAAGAAGGAAATCAAGCCGCTTCACAAGGATATTATATGGTACACTGCAAGAAGAAGCTGGGCCACCATAGCGGCGAGCATTGATATTCCGAAGGAAGTTATCGGAAAGGCTCTAGGGCATAGCGAATGGGACAACGATACTACTTCGCTCTATATTCAGTTCGACAATAAGAAGATAGACGAGGCGAACCGAAAAGTCATCGACTATCTGAACGGTTAACAAGTAAAAATCCCCACGCCATCTGCAAATGACGTGGGGCAAACCTATAACCTAATAATTGCTTATGACGAATAATTCAAAATCCTAAAAGAGATGCCCGGCTCCGGGAGTGAGTCCGAACGCCGGGCGGAAGAGTGCTATTTGAATGTGTTAGTGCAAATATACGAACTTTTTCCGACATACGCAAGAAAACTGCTATTTTTTAGCGTACAATTCGTTCAATTCCTTGGTAAGCTCTGAGATTTTATCCGAAATCTCACTGATTTCCTTGTCGGTTCGATTCATCACTGATGCCAGTTCTTCCGATGTTATCTTGTATTTACAGTAATTCAACTTTGCATGTTCACATTCAAATTGTGCATTTCTCTTCTTTACAAGAAGGCTGTAAAGGTCAATTAGTTTCTGTCTCCAAGCGCATCGCTCATTGGCAACATCTAGCTCTTTCTCTGCATAGTTCCGTCTCCAGTTGGCCTCTATCAGCTCCTTCTTCAGCTTCTCGTTGCAGCGGAGAGTGTAGCAGACTTCGGTGATGAGAAAAGTCATTATAAAGCATTGCGCAAACCACTTCCAGAATCCCATATAAGCCTCTGCTACTGTGAGGCAGCACCCGAAGACAATGCACACGACGAAGATGTCGATGCGGTCGAAAATCATTTTAAATCTTTCTTTCATAACTTCAGAAAATTAATTATCAACTAAAACAGCTCCTTGATTCTTCGGAAGTCCTCACCCTCTGGAACCGGGCAATCCTTCACCCACTCCATGTCCTTCACCTTCCACATAGACAGATCTATGTCCTTAGGGAGAAGAGCCTTCGTGTCTGCGAAGAGGTTGAGACGGAGGGAGCAGTCAGGATTGAAACCATTGTCGTTCCATCTGTATTTCTTATGTCTGAGCATCACATCGTTCATTTCAATGAACTTTACCACATCGGGCTTGCTGTGGAGCGTGAGACAGATTCCGTCGAAGTCATAGCTGCGATTGCGGAGTGTTCTGTAATCAACCCATGCCGTATAGAGGAAAAGTCTTGGTGCTGGGATTCCGAGCGTACGGAATACGTTTCTGATTCCGTGAGCAAGCCACATTGTCTTTCCGTTGCAATCCGGCAGAAGAGGTTCTCCACCAGTGATACTAATCTCATCGTAGTCCAATCTGTCAACTACCGGAATCTTCTCGAAGTCGAACTGGTTGTTGCAGCACATAGGGCACTTGTTGTGACACTTTGCAGTCACCAGCAATCTTAGTTTCTTGTTCATAATCTCAATATATTTATCTAAGTAAATACGCAGATTTTTGCGTATTTAGATTTTTATTTATATTCAAAATGGGGGGATTTCCCCCATTTTAGAACCCGAGCGTCTGAGGAATCTCAATACCTACAAACTCCAGAAGGTCACTGAACCTGTTGTCGTACCACTTAATCTGAGTCTGAGACTGGAAGTTCGGATCCTGGATATTCTGACCGAAGCACTCGAATCCCTTGTTGAGCACTTTCCATTTCCAAGGTTTGTTCTTATCCCTGCTAGGACGTGTAGCCTCGTGGATGACTCCCTTCTTCATCAGAATTCTGTTGAATGCGACGGAGGTGAGAGGAATATTGTTCTCCTTAAGAAGGTCTTTCGCTGCGTGGAGCGTAGGAGACTCTGTACCGGCGTTGACACCTGAAGGAAGTGCATCCGTAGGGATATCGAACTTTTCAGCAATCTTCTTTGCCCAGCATATCTTGCTAGCCTCGTTGAGATTGAGGGTCTTTATGGTCCAATCGGCAAAAGTAAGGTTTGCCTGAACCTGTTCCTGTAAAGATGTCTGCTGAACTTGCGCAATAGCACGATGAAAAACTCTTCTGTAAACCTCGAATACCGGTCGCACCTTACGAGCTATAAAATATTCAAGGCAAGAAGAGGTAAGATAGTAATTAATCTTATTGCTACCGCCCCAGTCTTGCTTGCCATTTTGGGCAAGCGAGTTATCAGAATCTTGCTCCGCATCATTGAGGAGCGAGTTTTTGCCATTTTGGGCAATAACTATAAAGTCCACATTCTCAATGAAGTTAGCCCTTAACGCACGTACAGCTTTGCCCTTTTCGGCATAACAAAGTTGCCACACATCGTCAAGATTCACAGAAAACTCCTTATTCTGCTTATCCAACTCTAAAACACCACGGAAGTAACGCTCGATATCCGATGGGTTACTTGTCTTTGTCAAAGTCATATTGTTCATATCTAAATATTTTTAATCTCAAATCATTAAATGCCGTTGTTGGCGGCATTGTGCTTCTGTCTTCTGCGGAGATTCTTCTTCCTGTTCTTCTCTCGCTTCTTCTCCACCTTTCTTCTCTCTTCAGGAGTAAGCTGAGTGAAGGCATTCTCCTTCTTCATCAGCTCGATGATAACGTTCTGCACCTTTTCGAGCACAAATTTTGGAGCCTCTGAGTCTCTTATGAAGACAGGATGCTTGCCCCTATGGCGGTCGTAGAACAAACTGTCGTCCTCTCCCTCAAGCTTCACGTTAATTCTGTGATGACCGAAAGGGGTTATGATGAGATTTGGACTACCTTTTACGCCTCTCTCAAGAGAACGAGGAACGTGGTGACTGAAATTATTCTCATCCAACCAAGCTTCCAACTTTTTAAGTTTTGTTTCATTCTTCATAATCTTTTTTCTTTTTTTCTCTCACGCACGTAGGGCATAAGAGAGATTAAACAATACAATCAAGCACTTACTTATAGTGTGAAACCGTCAAAAACAGAAACACTACCATTTAATCGGGCAAATTGCCCAAACTTCGCATCGGAGAGTAGAGCTCTCTCCCCTGCCTTGTTATTCCTTTCTTGCTAGCCTTTTTGCCGGCATAACCATAGATGGTGTGTCTTCCGCAGCTTGCCTTTGCGTTTCTGTCTGTTATTGCATACGAACAAGGAATGCAGACGTACACATTATTGTCTCTCACGAAAGATGCTTTTTTTCTTCCGAACTTTACTAGAAGCTTTTTCACCTGATCCTCACATCTGCTGTCTGCCATGTGCAGCTCTGCAAATGTAGAGGAAATCTCTTTCTTTCCTTTGAGGCGTTTCTTTATTCCGCTAATTGAGCCATGGGACATGCCCACCGCACTCTCCAGCTGAGAGAAAGGAATGGGTGAGTAGCGACACGAGCGGTTGTTTGCACTTACGTGTGAGCTGTTCGCTTCCATACTTCCTATCTGATGCAGGAAAAGTAATTCGTTGAGCCTGTTGTATATTTCTTTTAGCGTAATCTCTTTGTTTACTTCTATGGTAAACATATTCGCACCCTTGAATACTCTTCCCTTCTTGTTTCGCTTTATGGTATTATCCTTGAAAGAGTTCACTATGAAGCGTCCATCTTCCTGAACTGAGAATAACTCGGAAGACCTGATGGCTTGGAGTATCATTTGTGCTTTCGTATGCCCAATATGAAGTGTCCGCATCAAATCACGCGTACCCATATCAAACATTACGGAATTGCTATGCTGCATCTTGCACCAGATAGCAAAGGCTAGAACGGTCATACGCTTGCTGCGCTCCACCCTGGAACGACCTCTTGCGTACCGCTCTACCAATTCAACTAATATGTGCAAGCATTTCCTCTGCATAGTATAAAAATAAAAGGATTCCAAAAAGTGCAGCACCACTTAATGAAATCCATTTTTCTATTCGGTTCCTTTCGGACACCTACTAAATTTCCTTGCAAATAATACCAACGTGCTGATTGTGTATCAAAGCGTCGATGCAAAGATACATTATTACTTTCATTCGTACAAGCGTGATTTTTTGTGTTTTTATATGCTCATTCAAGTAAAAAGTAAAAACAAAACTCTCGAAAGTGCTGATTTGGCTAAATGTTTCGATTAGAGTAAAAACAATATTTTGTGCTTTTCATTAAAGTATAGAATATTTACATTAACCCTTTTTAAGAAAAAAGAGCGTTTTTCGGTGCGCTTTTAGTTGTGACTTTTAATAAAATAGCCGCCTATCTGCCAAGTGATAAGCGGCTAGTTGAATATTTTAATCGTCGGAATCGACTACTCTTCCGTTACTGATTACGTTGCAGAGCGCTCTGGAGAACAGGTAGTCTGCTCTTGCCTTCTCCTTGTCGCCTCCGCAATTTCTAAGGCATTCATTATAAACGTCCTTCTCCGTTCCGTACAGGTATCCTCCGTCAACATTCTCCAAAGCCTCCTTGATTGAGCCTTTTCTCTGGTCTCTATCCTCCATATCCAATAGAGCCTCGTCGTATTGGGTTCCCCTCTCTCTGTTCTCCAGCTTCAGAAGCGTGTACTCCATTTTGGAAGACGTATAGCCACCAAAGCCATTCTGTCCTCTTCCGATGAACGAAATGGCACACATGGAGTCGTTCGAGAATACTATCTTCTCTTTTGATATACTGAAAGACTCCGGATTCTTCGCAAGTTCCTCTAATGTGCTTCGCAGCTGTTTCTTCGTCTTGTGTTCCATAGAATTGCAGGAAACAAGCGAAAAACCAGTAATAGAGATTATCGCTGCTAATAATACTTTCTTCATAACATTCCGCTTTCCGTGCTGCGGTAGGGCTTGGTTATTAATTGCAGGAGCCGAAGCTCCCTATTTTTGGCTAATCGGGGCCGTTTTAAAAATCCCCTCCTACCCTCACGGGCAAGAGGGGACAACCATTTAAACAAATCTAGCTATGATTAACTAGAAATATCTTATTTTCCGCACTTAACAACTTCGAAAACACGATGTTCTCCGTCAGCAGATAGTCTGTTCCCATCTTCGTCACACATGTGGCCATCTTCGTTGACCCACATCTTCTGGTTGAACATCTCCTCGCACATACCGAGAATCTTTAGATACTCCTGCGCCTCGAAGATAACGTTCTTGCCTTCATGCTCTGCTCTCTTGAAGTTCTCGATTAGACCAGGATTCAGGTCGAGTGCAGTGACATCGTACTCATCCATTTCGTCATGATAGTGAATGTTGAGTATCTCCAACTCCTCTACCATTGCAGAATTTGTACCAATCTCTCCAGTCAGAGCCTTCATAACGGTCTCCTTTTCGAGCTTTTCGTACTTCTTCCGACACTCATTGATGAGTTTATCCAACTCTTCTTCTGTATAATCTTCTACCATATTCATTATTTTAATTGGTTAAACAATAGCAGGAGATGGCTAATTGCCATCTCCAGTTTTAGCTTGGTCCTCATCTAGACCATCATCCAGATCCTTATCGTATACACCGAACAGTCTCAGGGTACTGCTGTCAATCTCGGTCTTACCAACGATGTACCGCTGCGTCATCTGGATATTAGGCTTACCGTTACTAGTATGCCCCATCATGACGGCAATCTGTTCCAATGGTACGCCTTTCTTGGAGAGATTCGTGGCGAACGAACGTCTGCCGGTGTGTGAAGAGATAAAGAGGTACTTCTTTCCGGTCTCTTCTTTACCTGCATGGAACACCTTCGTATTCTCGTCTATTCCGCAATCACGGCAGATGTCACGAAGAGTTCGGTTGAAGGTCATCTCGCTGATTTCTCCAGGAAGAGGCTCAACGCCAGTGCCGCATACAAGGAACGGACGGAGCTTCTTGTGAAGAGGAACCCTTACCTCTGTCTTGGTCTTCTGTGCTACATACACGAGGAAGTGTCCGGTATCATCGATGTTCTCGGGGGTTATCCTCTGACAATCGCTGTAGCGCGCTCCACAGAGGCATTCCATGAGGAACATGCGCTGAACATATCTCTTCGTCTGTCCCCTTGGATTGTAATTGATGATTCTGTTTATCTCCTCATCCGAGAGATAGACGGACTGGACAGGAACAGCCTTCGTTCTGAGTATCTTTCCGAACGTAGGGCTGTTAATCTCCTTCGTCGCATCGTTCTCACGTATCACCGCCTTGATGGTGGCGCATACGGTCTTTGCTGAGTTTGGAGCATAGTTCTCCTTGATCTTCTCAAAGAGGTCACGGAGGTTGTCGTCAGTGATGTCTTCCCACAATGGCTTGTGGCCCAACAGCTCATCGAACATTCTCACGACCTTGATGAACTTCGGATATTTCCAGATGTATGCGCCATAGAACGTGTCATGCCTCCATGCGTTGCCGTGATAGTCGGCGAACCAACCCTGCTTGATAGCGAGCTTGTACTTCTCCTGCTGAACATGGCTTAACAGTCGTTCCCAGTCTCTTGTCTTGATTCTTAATTCTTCTGTCATAATTCTAATATTTTGGTTACTAGTGGCAAAGATACTAAAAGTTTATAATATAAACCATCATCTTTGCCGTTTTTAACGCTAAATTAACTTTCCGAAGCGGTCTGTTTCTCGACTGATACGAGTTCTATCGTATCTTCATTCCAGTTATTCCATACCTCTGCATAGTCGTCTGCCTTATCTTCTGCATCTCTTTCTGATTCTGCAAGGAATACATAAGGCTCATCCATGTCGGCCGTAGTTCCGTCGTCATAGATGAATCTGTACTTTGCCACATAAGTGCTGACGTATCCACTCAGTTCGTTGTTCAACCCTGTCGCAATATCAGCGAGTAGCTCGACCGATACGCTATCGTCCAATGCACTTACCTTGTGAGGCTCTTTGTAGTAGCCAACACCAACATTTATGACGAAAACCGGGATGTCGGTATCACCACTACCTACCTCTACGACATCTACAAGACTGCTATTGTTGATAACTACAGGCCAGCCAAGTTCTTTCTTCTGCACATTGTGCTCTCTCATAATCTCACGGATGGTGCATGCAAGCTCCATCTTGGCTGTTGAACGCAACTCATCAATCTTGTCTTTCAATACTTTTCTATCCATAATCTTAATATTTTGGTTTATAGAAACCGCTACGATATGTAACGGTTTTGTTTAGCTAAACTCTGTTCGTGAATCCGCTCTCTAGCTTATCTCGGACAATATTCTTGAATCGACCAAGCATCTCATCCAACTCCCATCTGTTAGGATTGTTGTAGAGACCGGATGCGTAGGTCCTCGCATTCTCCAAAGATGCAAGGATGTTACGAATAGCCTGCATCTCATCGTCAGTGGAATCATAGCATTCAAAGCTGCAAGTAAGTCCGTTGTCGTAGTTATCGAACTTCTTGCTCGGGTAGGCTTGGTTGTGGTATTTCACGACCAACTCCCTCAGCATCTCCTTGCAGTCAACCATGTCGTTGATAATGTCTTGCAGGTCGTATGGGGCGCCATTTGTTCCGTGTCCATCTGGCCCAACCCAATTAATAGCCTCCTCGCTTGGGTCAAAGCCTCTCCAGTACTCCTCAAGCTTGTCGGCGAAGTCGCACTCGTTGTCCTTCTCGAACCAGATAGAAACAATGAAATCTTGGTCTTGTGGGGAATACTTCTCTAACTCGACGCAAACCTCACCTCTTTTGTTAGGTGTATCGTCAGCATTATAACTCCAGTCTAATTCCTCAGCTAATTTTAAAAAATCATTCATATCTTTAATTTTAATTGGTTAATACTAGTGCCCTCCAAAGAGGGCTTTTAGGCTACAATTCCGAAGTGGGTCGCAAGCGTGCTTTCTATCAATTCAATGATGTCTTTGTCTTCTCCGATACCTTCGTAAACAAACATTGTGACATCAACACCATATAGCTCGTCTCCACAAGAAACCGCATCGGATGCTTGCCTTGGAAGGTCTTCGATAACGAAGCGTAAATCGCTCATCGTCTCACAATAATCAACTATACTATCTGGTATATTCAGGAGGATTCTTCCATCCTCTCCCACCAAATGCCACTCATAGTAGCTAGGTTCAAATCTGATATTCTTCATAATTCCATTTAATTGGTTAATACTGGAAGCGTGAAACAATAATGTTCCACGCATTGTTTGGCTTTACACCGGCAGAGACACGATATATTCCTTCTTCTTCTTTCGTGTTCTGCTCTTCACAGTGAATCCGCAAAAATCTCTCAGCCACCCGGCAGCATTGCCGATGAATGGCTCGTTCACCATAAGGATAGGACGGAGCATTCCGTTCTTCTTCATGAACTGATAGTCGATGAAGTCGAACTGGTCATCCGGATCATCGCATTTCTTCTCCCACACGCTGATATCGAGATAGTCAATGAAGTCACCCTCTGGCGGGTTATCCATCTCGATGAATCTCTTCGGAACAAGCAAAATTGTTTCCTTTGGTTCATGTGTCATAAAGAAATCTGAAACAACGCTACAGAATATGTTCAGATTGAACACCTTCGGCTTCAAGCCCTTTGCCTTCAAGATCTCATTAACGTTAACGATTCTTGCTACTGCCATAATTCACAAAATTTTAATTGGTTAAACTTGGGGAACAAAAAACCGGCGTGTCTCACGACAGACCGGCTTGAACCATTTAAACAAAATCTAGTTATGATAAGGAGCCAGCCGCAGCTAACGGCTGACCTGTTTGGCTAATCTTTCGGTACGTTCCAATGAAATGAAATCGTCGCTTCATCTTCGTAGATGGAGAACGATATTAATAGCTTTGCGTCTCCCTCACGCTCGTCGTCTATGTACTGCTTGTACGCCGGAACCATATAGGTCGTTAGATGGCATTCGTCTTCTGTCAAGTTCTTTATAACTGCATTTCCGAAATCATCAAGCTTGTCCGTGCTTCTGTAGGGCTGCGGGATACATTTAAGCTCGACAATATTGTCCTTGACGGTAGCCATTACTGGAACTCCTGCAATGAATCCGAGGTATGTATTCCCGGAGAATGCATAGCTTTCGTCATCGAACATGTTCTCTTCCCACCAGTCAAGCATAACATTCTTGTTATCTAGAGGTGCAGGAACAAGGGAATTCACATCAATCTTCTCTTTGATCTCTTTCATAATTCTTAATTTATTGGTTTGACATAGAATCGGTTACCGAATCAGTAACCGACTTTTGGCTAGAATGGCTCCCGGCTGGCGCCTTACTCTAAAAGTTTGATCTAGAGAGCTTAGATTGAAGGATTACCTCCAGTAGTAACTGGAGGAGATCCTTCGTTGAAGAAGCTCTTGTGAATTCTTGCCGGGCCACCATACTACAGGCGGCGAACCTTACTACTTACTGGCGATTACCTTCTCGACCTTAGCCTTATGCCACTCGTTAATCTTGCCCTGAATGTCGATATCGTTCTCTATAATGAGCTGCTTGAGAACACCGAGCATTCTCCAACCCTCTTCGTCGCAGAGCTTGGCTTTTGACTCAAGCTCCTTCAACGAGTTGGCTTCTGACATCTTTCGCCCGTTTTTCCAGAATCTTGCTCCGTGGAACATGATGAGGTTTCTCATCGTGTAGTAGGAACCAGAGCCCTTATAGGCATTGATGAAGGCATCAGACTGCTTGGTGTCCCATGCGAGATGCTTGCGCTTCTTGTTGAACTCGTGAACGGCATCGTAGACTTCCTTGTAGGTATTGCTGTCATACATCTTGCGCGCAAGATTACCGAGAGGAGCATATACCTTCTTCTCTAAGTCTGCGACAAAAATGTCCTCGTTCTGAAGACGTACGTAAGGATTGCCCTTACAGGTATGCTTGAATGTCTTCGTCTTCTTTCCGTTCTTGTCTTTCTTGACCTTCCAAATAAGGTTGTCGTCCACATACTTGCGGAGCTTATTGATGTAGTCATAAGCCATATCGGCAGCAACGTAGCCTCCGAACCACCTGTTTCTCGCGCCGGCATTCTCGTGATCCCCGTGAGCTGCCATCTTCATCTGAGCATAGAGCTCATTTTCAAGCATGCGCCACTGGTATTCATAGCCATGGTGCTGCAAGACCTGGTTGAATGACCAGTTCCATCCGTCCATCGTTCGTAGCATGTGGAACATCTGGCTCATCACCCAACGGCGGAACAACTTCCAGTTACTTACGTATCCACCCTCGACAATCTGCTTGCCTACCGAATCGATGGTTGCATCGTCCATATCAACAGGGACCGCTGCACCATTCTCGATCTTGATAAGCTGGTCGTCACCGAGAGGGAAGTACTTACTTACGTCAACGCCTGCTGCCTTAAGAGCTTCGAGACGCATCTGCGCCTTTGTCTTCTTGGTAGCTGCTGTAGCCTCTACGTTCTTTGTTACGATGTTCAAGTTTTCTCCAGTGATTGTTACAATCTGCTTCATAATTCTATAAAATTAAATTAATTAATACTAGGAGCGTGAAACAGATTGTTCCACGCCTTGTTCGGCTCTACGATATTTTGCGCGGGAATGCCCACTACCTTTAGGTGTGGGATTAAATCGCACATTTTTCTGAATTTATTTGCAAATTTGAATAAAAAGTTGTATATTTGCAAGTAAAATAACGTTTGCTTATGATTTCATACAAATACAAACTATATCGCACCGATAAGACGAAGCACCTGGATAAGATGCTCCGTGAGGCTGCTTTTGTGTGGAATCATGCACTTGCGCTACAGAAACGGTACTACCGTCTGTATCATAAATACATCGGTCGTAATCGTATGCAAGCACATTTTGCAAAGCGCATTAGTCGTAACCTCCTTCACTCACAGAGCGTTCAGGAGATTTTGGAGCGGCTTGATGATGCCTACAAGCGTTTCTTTAAGCATCTGGCTGCACGACCTCCAAAGTTCAGACGTGCGAAGGACTTTTCCTCAATCGTCTTTAAACAGGGTGGTTATTCCCTCAACGGAAACGTGCTAACCATAAACAGAATAAGCAAGCGATACAAGTTCTCGTTGAGCAGACACTACGACGGCAAGGTCAAGACCCTCACCGTCAAGCGCAGTCCGCTGGGAGAGTATTTCATCATCATGGTGCTTGATAAAGCCCCTGCCAGCCTCGGAAAGACACACAATGGTGCATCCGTAGGTATCGACTTCGGCTTAAAGACCTACATGACGATGAGCGATGGAACGACGGTCAAAAACCCGCAGTTCTTGAAGACCGAACTCCCTCGTGTACAGCGTGCCTCTCGCAAATTATCAAAGACCGCATCGGACAGTCACCACCGACAGGATCGCCGGAAGGAACTCGACCGCATTCTAGAACGTATAGTCAATCAGCGGAATGAGTTCCAGTGGCAACTGGCACACCATCTGTGTAGGCAGTATGACCGTATCTTCATCGAAGACCTCCAGCTCACCGGCATGTCTGCCTTGTGGGGCAGGAAGATGAGCGACCTTGCACACGGTGCGTTTGTCACCAGGCTGGAGTATGTAGCCTCCAAGTATGGTGTCACCGTCCATAAGATTGACCGATTCTACCCGTCATCAAAGACGTGTACATGCGGCTATGTCAACAAGCAGCTTCTGTTGAAGGATAGGCTCTGGACTTGCCCTGAGTGTGGCGCAGTCCATAGCCGTGACCTTCTCGCTGCCCAGAATATTCTTCGGCAGGGCATTGCCGAATTGGAGAGCACTAGTAAGACACCTTCCGCAAGGAGGGCGCATGTGCGCCTGCATCCAAGAATCTCACGTATTCATGCGTGAGAGTATGTCAAGCCCCACCCTTGTTTGGCTCAACCCAGTCTCTGAGGATAATCAGGTCCTTGTCGTTCTTGGAACGCCAGAACCACGTTCCCCATGAGTTGTCCCACCAGAGGTTGCCTCTTAGAAGCTGAATCAGTACGTACAGCTCCAGCTTGCATCTAGCTGCCTCACGTCGCTCTCCGTACATCATATCTTCGTCTGAGAGCTCTTTCTCAGGCAAAGCCTTGAAGTAGTAGCGGCGATGAGATTCTGAACGCTCAGACGGCACAGAATGCTTGTACGCTGCATATCTCTGCTCGATGCCAACAAACACAACCTCGGGTGTAAGGTAAGGCGTGTCCTTCGGCTTGTCTTCCTCGGACATTACTACCTTGCCATTTACACGGCATGTTCTCTCCTGGAAGTTGATGGTGAACTTCGCACCATTCTCAACTGCATTGATAATCTCGTCGTATGTCATATTCTTAAAATATTGGTTAATAGGGATGGTGCTTATTCGAGCACCACCAATTTAGCTTTTTCGAGTTCATCCTTACTCAGTACCTCATCCTCATGCCCGAAGTGGATATAGAACTTATCTCCGTTCGCCCACTCCATCGCACGCATATACAACCAGTGAGCCTCTTCGATAGAGAATCCGTCTGCGCTCACAGAGTCAAGCATCTCGCCCATGCAAACTTCGGATTCCCAGTACGCTTTCCTGATTTCCTCAAGCTTCTTTAGTAATTTACTGTCCATAATTCTCAATATATTGGTTAATAGGAGTGCGCTCAGAGAATCTGTTGCGTAACTATAAGGTCTTGATTAATACTGTATCTGAGTCCTGAAGATCCAGGTAACCACCTGGATCTTCAGGATGATTGATACCGTATTGTACAATCTATTCTCCTTGCGCACCATTCGGCTCGCAATAGCTATAGCATAGTCTCAGTAGAGTGTTGCATTCCTGTATCGTCTTGATTATTGCATGTATAAGAACGGGACGCGTACCGGGCAACCGCCAGGTTGTGTCCCGTTGTCACATTACATGCAACTGAATCTGTTCTACTCTTGGCTATGCGGACTGCAATGTCCGTGACTCATCTCTAGTACTTCGTTGCATTGGTGTATGTTCGCGATTAGGTCCCGCGATTGGATACCTGCGACGGCGGAGATAACGGTCGTCGCAGGTATTCCACCTTGCGGGATATTAAACCTCATACTCTTGATAAGTCGTGATGCAATTCACTTGGTTTTTGTAGGTACACTTATAGGTCTGTTGCCTTCCTCTATCTTGACGATTGAGGGATCTTGCAATACGCGAGATTGCTGGTATCACCAGCCTTATCGCGTTGATACGGAGATCGCGACATAAAGAATTCCTCCTCGTGTACCTCGTTGGCAATAACGTTGTCTTCATCTGAGAGCGTGGCACGTAGCTATAACAGCTTGATTCGAGGGCTGTTGTAAGCCGCCGAAGTACCCGGATAGTGTTCCGGGGAGGCCGGCGGCGTGGAAACAGCACTCATAAATGCACTCTCCTTTGAAGACTACCCTCGTGCTAGGGTAATTCCCTGACCGATGGCTCGGCACAATGCTTTATGATTCTGATTTCAGCACAGGATTCGCCAGAATAGTTAATCCAGGACTCACTGGATTAACTACTCTGGTTAAGAGAACCTGTGGTATTAAACATTGCCATCCATCAGGGAGTGGTGGTGTGCGCCACCGGTGGAAGTCATACGGACCGGCACATTTCTGTACTTCGTTGATGAACTACGCCTTGTGCGCGAATTCGTCGACAATCCGTCTCAAGTTGCAAACTTGTGAACTTGGACGCATCGTCGACAAATCCCGTTATAGAGGCGCTAGCCTAAATCTGTCCGTCCTTCTCTCACGTCCGTGTGCTCGGTTACAGAGTCTGCCGGTCAGAAGATACTGCGCATAGCTATATCAGCATGATAATATCCTGGTGGAGAGGATCGCAGGACCATCTCTGATTCGGAGATAGGCCCGCGATCTTCGAGACCGGATGTTTCAAACATTCTTCTTCATTCCGGCAGTTCATTGCGCTAGGATGCTCATCTACAGTGTATTCACCAAAGTGTTGTACGCTGCCCTGCTCGTTCGCAAGGCATTCTGAGCACAACCTATCGATAGATACCCCTTGATTTCGCTCTCTGTCTTATTCCTGTTGGCTTTCACGTTCCTGCCACGGCCTCGGTCTATGCAACCTACAGTCTGAGTCTTCACGTAGCCGAGGCCACCAACCTTACTCTTGCCTGTCTTGACCGCACGGATGCAGTCCATGACAAATGCGTTGAGCTTGTCTATGTCCTCTTTCACGTTTATGACCGGAAGGACCTGGGTAGCCCAGGAATAATCGCAGTACCCCTTGTAGAGATACCTGTTTACGGCATTGATGGCTTTCGTCATCGTAGTATCACGTTTCTTTATCGTCCTCTTCTCAATCTCCTTCTGAAAGGTCTTGATACGTGTGGACGACAGAGAGATATTGTTACCCTTGATGGAATATCCGAGGAACTTGAACCAATGATTAGCGTCAAGATACTCAACTTTCTTCGGGTTGAGTGTCATCTGCATCACCTCCAGCTCGTTCTTCATGATATCCATGGCTTTCTCATAGTCTTCACCGACAAAAAGCGTATCATCTGAATAGCGGACGTAATATCCGTTAAGCTTAGATAGCTTGTCGTCAAGATGATAGAGAATGACATCAGCCAGCCATGCAGCAACAGAGCATCCCTGCTTGAGGGACTGATACTTCTCACAGAGGTTGTTGTCCTCATCAAAATAGATATCTGTATGATAGTAGTCACGAATGACATCTATCAGCGCAGATTTTCCGTACTTCTCCTCTACCTTGTCGAATGCCCAGTCGATGAACCGGATAGGCACAGAATCAAAGTACTTGGAGAAGTCGCCTTTCCACCCGATGATTTTACCATCTGCCGAGTATATTATCCGAGACACTTCTTGCACCACACGACCGCAGCCGATACCCTTTTGGTATGACGTACAGCGTGGATGCACCATCTCTGGCATCAGCTCGAACAGGAGGTCGTTGGCTATGCTCAGTAGGATTCTGTCTACAGGTTCATTCACGTAGACAGTACGGAAATCTCCGTTGTCTTTTGGAATTTTTGCTGTATGCGGCGGCATTATCTTGTAATTGCCGCTCTTGATCCTCTGATACATAGCCAGACGAGCCTTCGGTGTCGTAAGCTGATACATTACTGCTTTGTTCATGTCCTTGAATAAGCCTTTCTCGATAGCATACTGCCATCTGGCTTTCTCAAAGAACATACTTAGGATTCTGTCTTCATTCATAATTCTTCTTGTTTTGGTTATTGTGCGCAGTCCTTAGCTGCGCTTTTTAGGCAATGTTACTTCATCGCAAGGGAAGCACTGGTCTATGGGCCACCAGTATTCGTTATCAATTCCAGCGAATCCTCTTTCCTCTGAAACGTGAGTCACGATGTGCTCCTCTGACTGAGAATGTATATCACAGTACACTCTCATTCCTACCTCGATTTTCTTCATATCTATAATGTTTTGGTTATTGGCAGGGAGATTACTCTCCCCCGTTTGGCTAGTCGATGTGCTGATAAACATCTCCTCCCTGCTCTTTTTCGTTGTCAGCATATAACTCCTGATTAGAGTCAAGCTCTATTTCTTCGTTTACAAAATTGCTGGAATCGAGAACGATGACAGAATCATTGTAGGCTGTTTGTACTTGTTCAAGCGCATCTTTCTCACTCTTGGCATCTACGCTGACAATCTTGTTTAAAGTCTCTGTGACTGATACGTAATATCTCTTCATAATTATTGATAATTTGGTTGATAATGGAAGTACGCAGAATGTGCGTACTATTCAGGCTAAGTCCAATCTACGGAAAGGACAAAATGGATAATGTTAATATTGTATCCGTTTTCCACTATATACTTGATAATGGCACGTTTTACGAAATACTCCCTATCTGTGTCTGAAGACTTGCTGTATGCTTCTGAGAAATACTTGAACCCGAAATAAACGGATTCCTTCAAGACGTATCGCTTAAACACCTCTGCAACAAATCTCCTGCCGCCCTTTCTGTCTAAAATTTCATCTATAATCATAATTATCTATAATTGGTTAATAGTGATAGCCCGGAGGCTATCTTTAAGCTAATGCGTTCAACAATCTGTGAGCATTGTAAGCGACGGGATTCTGATACTTCATCTCAGCATAGATTCTACGCTCACAAATCTCCATACATCTCTCGTGTGCGATATTCTCGGACAAAGCATCAAACTCGATATGGGTGCTGCCAGATGATGGCTTGCCCACACAATACTTGTGCCCGTCACGATAGCACACGATTCTTCTGTTCACTCTGTAGATAGTTCTACTTCCCTTCTGTGAAATTGTAATCTTTCCCATAATTCTTATTTGATTGGTTAATGGAAGAGGAGCATGCAAGCTCCCCTTGGTTAGGCTGCATCTTTCGGCTGTAAGCCGTGTTCTTTGACAACCTCTTCGATGAGGTCATCAGCATCTTCGAAGTACTCTCCCCAGCAGGAATCAATCTCCTCCCAGTCGTAGGAGTCAGAAGTGTCTCCGTCGTCGTACATTTTAGTGTAGTGACGCTTCTTTTCAAGGACAAATCCTTTTACGTCACCCCACATCCACATACCAATATCCTTGACTTCGCTCTCAAACAGCTCGATGGCACGATTCTTCCAGTTCTTGGTATTTGTATCTACCATCTTTTCAAATCGCTCTTTGTCACAATATGCGATACCTTCGATGTAATCTCCCTGAGAATAACCAGAAGAGGACCACTCGTAGAATGCTATATCCTTACAGTCTTCAAGGAGATTAATGAAATCATCCTTTTCAAGTTCTTCCGTAAGTTCGTCCCTAACATCCTCGTTCTTCAGTTCATTAGGAGTGAAATCTCTGATGTTGTACCACTCGTTCTTGCCGATACTGTATCTTGTTTTTCTCTCGAAACTCCACATGTGGCAAGACTTGTCGTACTCCAAACAAAGATGGTCGCAATGAAACATACTATTGATGTACTTGATAATCTTCTTTTGTGGAACATACTCGCATACCAGTACTCTCAGGGCTTCTTCCAGGCTATGGCTGCTGCTACCGAGAACTTTCTCCCAGTTACAAGCAGAACTCAATCCGACTGAATACTCCCAAAGATATACGCCTGCCAAATCCCATGCAGAGCAAGGGCATTCGGCATCCTCATCCTGATAAATGGTGATTCTGTAATCGCCGATTTCTTTCTTTGCAAATTCGTAACTCATAATCTAATCTCATTTAAATGGTTTGTAATGGTCCCCCTCCGAAGAGGGATTTTAGCTGATTAAACTCTCGTTGAGCGTGTACGTGTCAATGTCGTACTCGTAATCGGTTTCGTTGGTACACTGGGTTTGATGGCGGTAACCACGCAATTCCTCAATCTGCTCTTTTGTTGCTCCATCGTCCTTGGCTACCTTACAACATCTTCTGATACTACCTGCTACAACAAGTAATTCGCGACTTACGTATGTATGCCAGTTGTCTGTACGATAGAGAGCATAAACTTTCTTTGCCATAATTCTGTTATTTAATTGGTTCGTAATGGTTCCCCACATTATCGTGGGGAGTTTTAGCTAATTATGGCGATATCGCCACATTTTCTGTAGAAATGCTTGTATGCTTCAAGCTCATCTGTCCCAGGAACATCTGTAACCTCTAGTTTGCCGGTATCCTTATTCACCTCAGCTACTGAGAATGTATTATCGTGCGTCCACTTGATAAGAGATACACGCCTTGCTGCATTCTCTCCTGTCTTCAATACTTCGCACTTCAGCAAATCGTCATTCAGGATTTTCTCTAATTCACTCATAATTATAGATTAATTATAGTTACACATTATTTCTGTCTCACTGATAATTTCAGCACAATACTTGCAGCGATGGCACATTATGTAGCCTTTTGCCAGTAATTTGCTGAAACTCGGGTATGGGCATTTCTCGCCCATACCAGCTCTCGTAATCTCAATTTTCTTCATATTTCAATCTTTTTGGTTAATAGAAATCCCCACCCGTGAGAGTGAGGATTGGTTTGGCTTAATACAGAAGAGCTCTGAAACAAAGCTTGTCGCTTATTACACCATCTTTCTGTAGCCCGTCCTTCCAGTCATTGAAAGTCATGTTCAAGTCAAGGTTGAACTTTGTCTTCTTGCCAGTGTAGTCGATACCACACTCGTCGCAAAACTGCCAGAATGCTTCACGAAGCTGCTTCTGGTTTGTGATCTGATATTTATTCGCCATAATTCAAATAATTTATCTTGGTTAAACAATAGAAGGCACGCTCAGACATGGGCGCACCTTTTTAGGCAAATACTACTCTTCTTCATCTTCATCCTCTTCCTCATTGTCTTCTTCTTCGTCAAGACAATAATAGCTGTCAAGCTCATCTGTGCCGGAGTAGCCTTCATCTTTACACTGCTCGTAACTGCGTAGTCCTGTCTTGGCATAAATAATGTCTGTCATCGTTTCCTCGTTCAAGCCATTTATATCCGAGACAAGTCCAACCTCGTCCTCTGTGGCGATATTGTTATCAACAATGAAATCCCACAGCATAGCCTCAATACTTTCTTTCATATCCTTTGAATATTTAGTTAATAATAGCTCCTACGTGTCTCCACGCAGGATTTTTTGGCTTAACGCTCCTCTACTTTCACGCTCACGGCATAAGGCAAGTCATCTCTGTCAACCTCCTTCCATTCATACTCAACGACAGTGCTCATGTATCTGTTCTCCATCTTATAGATGACGCCATCTATAGTTCTCTTACTGATGGTGCATCTCGTTTTCTCGACCTTGAACTTGACGTGAGCCTTGTATCCGTCATTAGTGAACTCAACGAGTCCTTCTCTTCTAGCAACTGCCACACATCCGTGGAATGCGTTGATGAATACATACTTTTCTCCATCGAAATACACGTCAACGCGCGTATTGTTCTCTGTCCTCTTAATATACTCCATATCTATTGTATTTTTGGTTAAACATGGTTTCTGTGCAGATAGGCTGCACAGAATGTTTGGCTAGAATTTGCGAGGGCGCATATAGGCACGCTCGATTTCCTGAGCTTTCTTGTCCACACGAGAGGCACGTCTGTAATACTCGCTCTTGTTGAGCTTCTTTCTCGCACACTCCTCGCTGATAACTGCCTTGTGGCTCGCTACGAGCCTGGCAAGGAATCTTCTGTCTCCGTCTGTCATAATTCTGAATTTTATTGGTTAATAATAGAAGTGTAGCCCTATAGGAGGACTACATTTGATTAGGCTATCTTTCTCCAACCTCCCTGAAACGGATGACCTCCGGCATCAACGCACGCCTCAATTTCCTCAACAGATAGGTAGTCAATGCGTATATACGCAGGATAACAATCAGGGTCCTCCATTGTTGGGTCTGTGTAGCAGTGCATATCATCCTCGTCGTCAGCCTCGTAATCGTACAATCCGTACAACTCATTCTTTTGGCAATACACGAGATAACGCTCCATTGCTTGCTCCAAGTCGTAAGCGTAGATGTCAATGATAGGCTCTACGTAATAGAACCGGTACAAATGCGTACCATCTTCCTTTGTGTTAAATGTGTTCATAATTTATTCTGTTTTGGTTAATAGCAGGCAGCACATTATCGTACTGCCCAATTCTGGCTAGATATTGTACACCGGAGATTCTGAAGCATTCAGGATAGAACTGCCGGTGAGAATGGAGAATGCACAGGGATCAAAACTCTCGATTTTCTTCATACTCTCGATATGCTTCTGTATCTCAGCACGTATGGATGACAGATTAAATCTGCCGTCAACTGGCAAGATAGAATCCATACCAGTCATTTCCACGATACTGAAATCCTCTGTAAATCTCATGTTCACAAGGTCAAACTTGTTAATCTTGTGGTAAAATTGTACCCATTTACTCATAATTCTAATATTTTTGGTTTGTAGGAGAGGGAGAAATAACTCCCTCAGTTTTCAGGCTGCGTGCTCCTTGATGAAATCCGTGAGATCTGCTAACTCGGAATCAATTTCCTCACGGCTATCTACGCAGGACAGATTTAGATAAAGGGCATCATCAGCGGAAACATTTGTATACACGGAAATATATTCTCCTTTTTTGCCCACGTTTATCTCGAAGATCAGCTTCTCGTTACCAAACAAGTCACGCTGCATCTCCTGCAATCTAGGCAGAATCTTACTGCGCAGATAATCTCTGCACTCTTCCCATTTAGGATTCTCTAATTTCTTCATAATCTATAATTTTTGGTGAATAGTATGCGTGACAAATGCCACGCACATTTTAGCCCATGCACAGCACCGCTATCTCCGAGAAACTTTTGGAGATAGCCTCCTTGCTACGATAATCTCTGTAGCCTCTGGTATTGTTGTTGTGCCACTGGCGTGCAGCAATTTTAATTTTCTCCATCTCGTGGAGCAATGCACGTTCGAAGTTCTTTTGTGATTTTCTGTCTAACATAATTCTTCCGTTTAAATGGTTTAACATAGTATGCCCAGGAAAATGCCTGAGCACATTTTTGGCTACTCGTACTTGTTGAGCATGAAAATCATAATAACACCATCGCCATTCTGGAGAGTCTGGCACTTGTTCTCGTCATTCATTATGCTTTCGCATATTCTCTCAAAGAACGGATATGGGTCTCCGTAAATACTCTTGTAATACAATGCCATGTACGTACCAGGGATGAGAGGATAAGAATCCTCAGGATCTCCGCCGAATACGTCACACGCCTGTGTATCAATCAGGACACGACGTACAGAGAAATTGCCCTCAACTTCCTGTGCGTCCATTCCACGCAAGAGGTCGATAACCTCATTCTTGCTCAAATCTTGCTTTAATATTCTATCCATATTTCTCAAATAATTTGGTTAATAGAAGAGAGGAGCGGAATCTCCTCTCAGATTTGGCTACTTTCTGAGACCTACGAACATTGTAGGTCCCTCTGCTGTGTAACTGCCGTTCAGCTCTGAAATCTCATTCGCCTGGCTGATAACTGTCTTTCTCAGCATCACGTTTGCTCTGTGACAATTATACAGAGTAATTGATACTGCAAACAATGCAAAGCACACTACGGCAAACAATGCCACGAAAATATTCTGTTTCATAATTCTGTAATTTAATTGGTTATATTATCGTACTGCCCAAATTGAATGAGCAGTTTTTAGGCTGAATGTTTCCAAGCACAATTTTCGTACTTTCTAGATTTACGAAACTCCAGGCAGGATGAAATTCTCCAAGCGGAGTGTGGATCGCCACAGCTCACGGAAATACCACTTGCCCTTTTTCGTACTGCTCCAAATATGCACAAGCAGAATTCCGTAAAGAATTCCAAGCACATTCAGGAGAATTATCGTACTTGCCAAGCAGATGAATATTGGCGATGTCTGAATAAATCCAAGCACAATTATCGTGCTTGAATAAATGATGATTCTTGCTTTCATAATTCTAATTTTATTGGTAATTGTTCCGTAGCCACACACGACAATTATCGTACTGGCTACGGATTTTTAGGCTCACGCCACGCAGAATAATGTAAGCACACCATTCTGCAAAGACCCGAATTCTACGTGACTTAAAATCTCCTGAGCATCTGCAATGGTACTCTCTACCTCTTTCATATCGAGGCATTTAATTCTCATCGTACTCATAATTCTAATATTTTTGGTTATTCGTTCCCTACAAACGTAGGGAGATTAGGCTACTAAATTCCGGCAGACCAAGCGAATCTTTCTTCTTCATCATTCAGTCTGCAGATACTAGAAAGCATACCAAACAGGCGAGGACTGCTGCTAACGAGTTCATCGTAGGCATCCTCTGCACTCTGGTCTGTTACATTAATACGCACAAGCGTCTTTCCTATCTTCTTCAAAATCTGTTCTTTCATAATTCTAATTTTAAAATGGTTTGTAATTGTAGAGCGGAGATTTCTCCCCGCCCCGTTAGCCAGGATGTGCATCTTTGCACCACGTTTTATCATTATTGTCTTAACTACGTGGCTCACACCCTACAGTTATTATGGACTGCATCCAGTCAGTTTCTCTCGCTGCAAACTATTACGTTACCTGTGCCAACTGACAACACATTTCAGATAGCTCTCTTTTTTCGGATATACCTCACGTGGAATATAGCTACATTATCCACGGTGATTTCACGGATAACCACTCCGCACGGCTCACAACACCATATAGAATATGAATTATGATTTCTTTCTAAAACTCTCATCTCGCTAGATGATACAAATTCCCTAGCCGTCGTGCCGTCTCATCTCATTCGACGCTCACGCCAGGAATTTTTGCGTATCTCTCGGATGGATGTCTCTGAGTAACACGTTACTCTCTCCCATCTCGGTGTGCCTCTCGCACTCTCGATTTACTGAGATACTTCACTTGGATTTTGGCAATTAGTCCCCTGAGGGAGAATAAATTCTCTCTCTAAGGTTAAGCCCACACACCACGACAAGGTTTCCAAAATCGTGTGGGAAAAATAAGGATACAGTGACCCGCTCCAAGTTGAAAAACCTGGAGTAAAATTTCCCACTGGCTAACTACTAGATAGTCAGTGGGGAAAATGTAAGGGGTAAAAGATAGGTAGTTTTTCGCTACCTATCAAGTTTACTTACTTTTGCGCTGCCGCTAACTTTGCCTGTAAATCTGCAATTTGCTTCTGTAAATCTGTGATAGTTTCAGATTTTTTCTTAGCTACCTTTGCACCGCCTACAAATTTGTGGTGTAAATCTGATAACTTACTACCTAGACGCTGCAAGCTATCTATAATAGACGTTTGCTTATCTTTGCCGTTATTATCAAACCACACAAAGAAATTAGGCAAATTGTGAGTGCGTGAAAACTCACTAACCGCCGTGCGCACACATTCTGTTTGTAGGTTGCAATACGCACTATCTGAAAGTACGTACTTTGTAGCTAACTTATTATAGTTAGCACGTGCAGAGTCAAGGGCTTTTTTAGCCTCTACTACTTCTTTGTCGCTGCACTCACTTAATAACTTTTTGCGATAGCTATTAAGTACGTCCAAACTCTGTGCTAATACTGCACTTTTCTTGCACTCGCTTACATAACTAGCAACCTTTGTGCTTACGTGCTCATAACCTTGAACACCTTTTGTTTCTAAATCTTTCATACCTAAATTTGTTTAAATGTTACTTATAAGATAGTGTTTCTATCTCTTTTTTTCTACTGCAAAGATACTACTTTTTTTTGATATTTGCAAGTTTTTTATGTTAAATGTTAATATACGAAAGATACGTAATAAGCTGATATATAGTATATTATAGGTTTTAACACTTTACACATAAATAGGGAAAATAGCCTATATAGTTACATATATATAATTATATAGATAGTAAGTGTTAATAATTTAACATTTAATCAGTTAGAAAATTGTATCCGATTCTTTTACTTAGATACACTACATCAAACAGAAATGTTTCACGGGTGCATATTTATGCAAAAAGAATGAATTAAAATACGTTATAAGTGGCTGATATTTAATTGGTTACAATAATTTATAAACCATATAAACCAACAAGTGTTAAAAGGTGTTAAATTGGCTGTTTCACGATGGTTTATATAGTGTAAACTAACATACTTTGTCCTATCTTTTCAAAACAGACCCCCACACCCCCTATATAGCCATAAATCAGCGCGGTAGTTACCTCATCTAAAAATTTTTTCTTCCGATTTTTCAACCTTCTTGTAAAGTAAGCTTACTTCGCCTTCAGAAAGTATATTTATGCATATTCATGCACTTACCTATTTTTAACATTTGGCAACATTAACTCCTATATTGGTGGGCAAAACCATAAATGTATGCCTAATATTCATTCTATGTATATCCTAAATGTATATTTATACCCTTTATTTACTAGGGTTATAGCATATCTACAGGATATTTTCCGTATCTTTGTATTGTCGATATTTTATAGTCGGCATGTTGTAAGGACGAGCTGACACGTGTTATCCGTCAGAAAGTCCCTGTTTATCGGGGATAATCCTACACAATAACGGAAAATTAATATTATTATTGTACATAAATGGAAAATGGAATTGCTATAGACACATTGCACGCTCAGCTGCTGGACCTTTCGAGGCATGACGAGTACGGCTTCGAAGAGCTCCGTTGTCAGGACTGGGGTAAGGCGAACTCTGAGAAGTACAACAAGCTGAAGTCTAATTTCATCAGGTCAATGAGACGTTTGGCGAAGAAGGCTCCGGTGAAGTACTATGGTGGTTCGTACTACATGTTCAACGGTAAGATATATGAAGCAGTTCCGAAGATAGTCCTGGAGCAGGCTTACCAGCTCTTGCTTCTCGACCTGGCTATGGCTCCGATGCTTGGAATCAGCACGGTGATGAACAAGTCATTCATGGAGGTGATAGAGTGCTACAACATACTGAGACCTACCTTTGATATCGTTGCATTCGCCAACGGAGTGGTTGACTTCGGAAGCGGGCTGAAGTATCCGAACGTGATGCCGTTCTCTCCCGACTACCATGTTACGTACTACCATCCCTATGACTACAATCCGAAGGCGAGGTGTGACAGATGGATGAACTTCATACACGAGGTGCTCCCTGACAGAACATCGAGGATGATCCTCCAGATGTTCCTCGGACTTGGACTCATACAGAGAGGTACTGCATACAATCCGTACGAGGGAAAGGAATCTTCGAAGATTGAACTTTGCCTCCTGCTTATCGGTACTGGTGCTAACGGAAAGAGCGTCATCTTCGACGTTGCCTGCAACATATTCGGAAAGGACAGGATAAGCAAGATGGACTACGCCGACCTCACTGCTGACGGTGACGAGGGAATGAGGGGAAGGTATCCTATAAGGAACGCCATCTTCAATTGGTCTTCCGATTCCGACCCGAAGAAGTTCGGAAGGAAAAATACCGGAATGTTCAAGAGGCTCGTGAGCGGAGAGCCAGTCCCGATGAGAAAACTGGGCAGGGATATCCTGGAGGGGAACTCAATCCCCTACCTCATCTTCAACCTCAATGAACTTCCGTTCCCAGACGATGCCTCGCTCGGATTCATCAGGCGCTTGCAGTACGTGAGCTTCGACGTGACCGTTCCAAAGGAGAGGCAGGACCCGGAGCTGGCGAGCAAGATCATCCGTGAGGAGCTGAGCGGAGTGTTCAACTGGATATTCCGTGGCGCGATGGAGCTGAGGAGCAGGAAGTACAGGTTCCCGGCAGCTGAGGGTAGCAGGAGACAGCTGCTTATCTCTCTTCTCGGAAGCAATCCTATCTATGCCTGGATAAGGGCGTATGATATGAGGTGCAGTCGGGAGGCGAGGGGCGAGATTTCGGAGTGCATGCTTGCCAAGGAGATGTACGAGAGGTTCGTCGAGTTCTGCAAGGCCAACGATGTCGAGGAGAAGGATATCCCTACGATTCAGAAGTTCGGTCGTGATATGAGCGACAAGTACGGCTTCTTCAAGAAGAGGTCACAGGGCGGAATGACGTATCAGGTGTACGGCGCGCAGATGATTGACCTGAAGCAGGAGCTTCTCATCAATGACGTGAAGAACAAATTGCGTGGTGAGGAGGACATCAAGCAGCCTGAGAGCTTCATTCAGCCCGATGATTAAAGAAACCGGTGGCCGCAAGGCGGTGGGACATGCCTTCGGGCATAAGTCCGGGCAGACGGGAGGTTCGAGTCCCTTCCACGGTCGGCGGCCATCATTAAAACAGATTTCTATGATAGACAAGGAATATATCAAGGAGATTATCTCCTGTATCACGAAGAAGAAGGCTGACGGGAATATTGTTCCGGCCACCGCTTCGATGAGCGAGATTATGACTGCTGTCCGCGAGGATGCCCTGGAATGCATGAGGACCATGTGTAACGAGAGGGAGATTGCGGTGAACAGGACGTTGAATAGTGTTTCATTCAAGTGCCTATGAGAAGACATCACAATCCTAATAAAGTACCTCCGTTTAAGCCGAACCCTGAGCATTGGACTAAGAAGGTTCATTCATGGAAGGCGAAGGTTGCATACGAGACTGAGGATGATGCTTGGGAGTTTCTGAATCAAAATCCGAAGTTAAAGGCACTTGGCTGGCATCCTTACTTATGCAAGGTTTGTTCAAAGTGGCATATTGGTAGGTTACATAATAAATAATTGAGAATATGGAGATTAGAGTTAATATTTTAGGAAAGGTCGCTTACAGAGAAAATGTAAGTAGGTCGGATATTGAAAAAGCCGAACTATATCCATTTGGAGATGGTGTCTATGCGGTAATGGATGGAGAAAATTTCGTTGCGTTAAGAGTCGTATCTGGCAAAAAACACAGCGATGAAAAAGGTGATTATTACGCACGCGTAGATAATTACTGGGGGGATGGGAAAATCTCAAACTCTGCAACTATCATAGAGCATGAAGAAAGGTTGAAGGATTATATAGACAAGTGTTTCGGTCGTCTTGAAGCTATTGTTAAAAAAAACAACGATTGTATCAGTAGTGTAAGTGAAGAACTTGATGGCTTTATAAGTAATTCTCAGGATGATTTTTGCTCTATTGAGAAATCTCTTGAAAGAATAGAGAAAGATGGTGTTGGTAGTGGAAAAGGTATCAGCGAGAAGACATTATTGTCTGCCATCGAGATTGTATCAAAACAGAAATAGTTGAGAATATGAAAAAGTTTTTATTAGTTGCATTAATTGCAGTGGTGTCTCTATTGGCTTCATGTAGCAGAAATCAGAGATTTCAAGAAGACAATCGTGAGTTGTATGACACTATTACGGTGTACTCTGTTGACAAAATCGTAGAAACGTCTGGCAGTAAAGACAGAATCAGAACAGAGACTTATTATCTTGTTGCTACAGACAAGGGAGCGTATCGCATAGATTTGTACGGAATATGGGGTAATCCTCAACTTGTTGGAGTTATAAAACAAGACAGAACATATATTGTTGAAACGAAATGGTTCGATGCTCCAATTCTTAAGGAATACAAACGTATAACTAAACTGATTCGTGAATTATGAAGAAGAAAGGATATTACGAATACGAAAACGGAATCTACCCTTTGAAACTTTGGGTACACATCGGTAAAGACTTGAAAGAGCTGATAGATTCATGTTTTGACAAGTGCAAGGCTCCCGATATTGATTACGGCGGCGTTACGTATTCCGATGCTGTCAGAAAGAGCGACAGAAGGCGCGGCGTTCTTGTATCGTTTCCGTGTCAGAAGGTTATGTCGATGAACTATTGCTGCCACGAAGCTTCTCACGTCTGCGATGCCATCGAGGAATATACTGACTTGGAACACGGCGGAGAGCCTTCTGCCTACTTGATGGGTTGGATTGCGTCTTGCATCAACAAGGCTCGTCTGGGTATTGGTGATTTCGTTGAACTAAAAGATAAGGAGGAATAGCTTATGGATAAAAATGAGAAATTAAAACTTGGTGACATTTACTTTGCGCCTAAAGAGTTTTTCCTAAATAATTCCGTCGGAAAGCTAAAGCAGCAAATAGAAAGTAATGCGGATGTCCGAGAGAACGGAATGGTTATGTGTGCGGTTATTGAGGATATGAATTCTGTTTTTCCACACAAATCGGAATATACAATAGCAGTTAAGCAAAAAGAGTTTGCACCTCCAATTAGGGCTTGTGTAAATAAGGACTATGACTTTGAGTGCTTTAAGCAACTTTCGAAAGCAGGAATGAAAGTTTATGGTCTGCTTTGGTTTTGTTTTGGGGTTTAATATAGAAGGAAATAGCTTATGAAACCGATTATAGTAATTGAGATTCCTATAGTAATGTGCATTGATAGAGAAATTGTTGAACCTTATGGTTACGATTTGTTCTACGGAGATGGAAATATCGAAGCTCAGTGGAAGAAGCTTGAAGAACTTCGAGAAACGGGTGGCGTTATTATAGTTCAACCAAGCTACAATAGCGCAATTCGCGAGTTGTTAGATTCTTGCATTGGTGAGGATGGTTTTATTAAGGATTGTGGATTGCATACGGTTCACACAAAAGAACATGGCAATTTCTGTATTGTCCTTTTTCATAACCAACAAGATCTTATGGGCGACAGAGCTTTTCGTATGATGATGAATAACAAAAAATAAATAGCTTATGATTAGAATAGAAGATATTAAGATAGGGGCTGTCTTGCAGATTAGTAAGGGTAATTTGTTTAAGATTGCAGATTCGGTGTTTGCTGATAAAATAGACCCATTAGGCTCTAGTAATAGGATTCAACATGTTAAGGTTATCGATATAGCTATACCGGATAAAAAATGTGAAATCGTAGCATTCTTTAAACCCGAGTTAGCAGCAGTTTGTGTGGATATAGTTGATTTGGCGATGTATTCTATTTTCTCGGATTTTAAAGAAACACCAATCAAAAAAGAATCCGAGAAGAGTGATGCCGACCGCTTCAAGGAAATCACAGACAAGATTAGAGATACCTATAAGCGTAAGAATCATGATTATGGAAATGCTTTTTCCGAGATGTATGATGAGCTTGGTATCAACTACGGCTACGGAAAGATACGAGAGAATGTGAATCGTATCAAGACGTTGAAGGATAATGAGGCGCAAGTTGCTAATGAGACATTGGAAGATGCTCTTCTTGGCTGCGCCAACTATTGTATCTTGACATTGATGGAATATCAAAAACGTAAGGAACATGGAGCAGACTGATTACACTTGCAAGGATTGTTTCTTCTTTAAGGATGGAACTTGTAATAACCCTAATGAGATTAGGTTTACTTCTGAGGAGAATCCATCTTGCACAGATTTCGAGTATAAGGAAATAAAAGTTGAACTTTAAAATATTGTTATCATGGCATTACCATTTGGAAAGACTATCAAGACAAGACACTTCACGGTACTGAAGTTCAGCAAGAGCTTGTCTAAGAAAGAAGTTGCTTCACTCAGAGAGGATATCCATGCTGAGATCAAGAAGCATTTACAGAGAGGATCGCTGCCCTTCGTTAAGATTGCGAACATTGCCGGCACATGGGGAATTGAATACTCTATCGGTACATCTATGTATGCTGCAATCGATGAGTGTGTTCCTGTAGCTGTAGGAGACCATTATGAGTTCTCCAAGGATGATGGAAACATCATAGAGGCATTTGCCCAGCTTATGTATGCGGATACATCGTTGCCTGGCGATGCAGAATACACGGCAGGTAAGTTGAAGCTTCGTGACGAATACCTTGCCCGTGAGTCTGCGAGACTGAATGCTGCTGCCGACAAGGGCAAGACTGAAGAGCAGCTTCGCAAGGAAAGCGATGAGGCCGTGCAGGAAGTCATCGACCGAGATAAGCACGCCGAGACTATTCTTGAGATGGCAGAGCAGATTAAGAAGGAAGGAGGCAAGGATGAGCGATAAGTTGCTTGAGGTCGTTCAAGACCATACTTCCCTAGTACAGGCACTCCAGTTCATTTTGGAGGCCGCAGAGACGAAGAAACTGCCATCATACGGCGTTCTTCCTACGTTTAATGACGATATGCTTGAAGATCAGGTGCGAATTGCGCTTGAACTCATCACCGGAGAGAAGTATCCCTGATTGAGTTTATATTTTTCTTCTACTTTCATAATATAAAAGTGAGGGGTGGCATCTGTGAAGACACCACCCCTCGTAACCAATTAAACAGAATTACGAACAGCAGAACGAATCTGTGAACGTATATCTGCCTGCAAAGGTACTTGGTTTTGCAGAAATTCTAGTAAAACAAAGTTACTTTAACACGAATTTAACTATTTCTTCTTCTTTTGGAATGTCGCCTGGCCATTTTTGAAGATAATGCAGTCCTCGCAGAGATTGTATAAAAAATGTATCTTTATACGCTTTTTTATACAAATTGTTTGCATATTCATACTATTTTTT
>ERZ1034920.36-NODE-36-length-90044-cov-20.165531_pt1 | contig 90044 bp, 74 predicted proteins | sample MGYA00520688_ERZ1034920 | MGnify/ENA primary metagenome ERZ1034920 (study PRJEB33766, sample SAMN09781785) | gut metagenome | biome: gut microbiome | host: Homo sapiens | place: Madagascar | study: EMG produced TPA metagenomics assembly of the PRJNA485056 data set... | reverse complement strand
TGTTTAGTTCATTGAAATTATACTCGTTTATTTGTCCATATCCTACTACCTCTGTAATATTGAAATTATCCCTAATTCTCTCTATTATCTCTAATTTACTGCTTGTTGATATTAGTCCTTTAACCGTAGATAACTGAGAATTCAATGTATTATATTCCTCTATTGTCTGAGCACATTCCTCTGTACTAGTTTCAAACCACTTGTCATCTACTAAATATTTTGCATCAAGGATTCTATGTAATCTGTATTTGCCGTACAAATCACAAATGGTATCAGGATGTTGCACTTTTATAGAATCACAGAACTCGTCAATTTCATGTAAAATCCTATCAAAAGCTTCGTACAAGCCGTTAATTGATTGTGCTTTTTTAGTTACTTCAAGTACATATCTGTTCCAATCGTACTTTTCAATTGTCAGATTTGATTCTATGATTTCTCTTATTTTTTTAATTTTGTCTATTTTACTTTCAGCATCAATCAAATAGAAACCCGATCCAAAAAGTTCATCCAGATATTTTCTATTACTAATTACAGCAGCTTCCTTTTCAGCCAATTCTTTTGCTGTATTTTGAGCTCTGCTCAATATATCATTATCATCAATCCATACAGTTGGAATTGCTTCACTCTCTGAACATTTCTTAATTAATTCCAAATACACAGAAATATTCTCAAGATTTGCAATTACCTGCATATTATCCGTATTATCAATCTTTTCAAAATCAGCAATAACATTTTTTATATTGTGTAATATATGAGTCAGTTTTTCATTTATTTGATTTGTTAAATCATATGTTACATTTACTATATTTGTTCCATTCCACGGATTCTTATACCACTGTTCCCCTAAATTATTTTTTGCCTTATCAAAATCCGCCACAAGCAGACCAAGCCTGTTTACTTGATCTTTTGTCATATTCTCTGCTGATTTAATTTCCAGTGGTAATTCTATTGTATCCTCTAATGCCGCTAAAGCCCCATATACTTCATAAAGGCTCATTTCCAGAGGCATTTTTTCCTCATGAATATCGGACACATATTGTCCTAGAAATTCCTTTAATGTATCTAGTTCTGTCAGTTTAGCAGTTTCCTCTGTTTTAACCTTAATCGGACTTAACTCAAGGCTTTTCGCAAGTTCATCTAAAACCTCTTTTTTATTTGCTTTATAATTATGCAACGCCAGACAAAAATCATCTAAATGTACTTCTGAAAGACGTTTATAAACAACTTCCAGTGCAGCTGCTTTTTCAGATACAAATAAAATCCTCTTACCATCTGCCAGTCCTTGTGCAATAATATTTGTTATCGTCTGGCTTTTTCCAGTTCCAGGAGGACCTTGCATAACAAAGCTTATGCCTTTTTGTGATAGCAATATTGCATCTTGTTGGCTAGAGTCAGCGTTAACAACCTGATATGTATCTATCGACGGAATACTATCATGATTATAATTATAAAGTTCCTCTGGTATATCATCCAATTCACTATCTTCTCCAGCAAACGCACGGATGATAGGATTGCTCTTTACATTATCTTCATTATTGCACAAATCCTTATACATATTTATTTTTAAGAAAGATACCAGACCCAAACTATTTTCGCGAATTACTCTCCAACCTTTTCTATCTACCAGTTTCTCCATACTATTCATAAATTCGTTAAGAGATTCTTCATCCGGATCAAATGTTGGAAGTGTTATGCCATAATCACGTTCAAACAAATATGCTAATGTTGGATTTACAACTATGTCATCATCATATTTTTTTAATATATAAGGTGTATTTATTGATTCCAGCACCAAAGAAACTGGCACCAAAATTAGAGGTGATTTTATCCATGGCGACGATGTATCATTCTTTTCCTTCCACTCTACAAAGCCTGATACCAAGTATAAAATATTTGTTCCCTGCTCATCTAAAGCCAGTCTTGACTTAGATCTCATCTGTTTCAAAGTCTTCTGTCTCTCTAAAATGCTTCCATCTGCCTTTATATCTCCAATATTAACAGGTATAGGACAGGACAAAGTTTCAAATAATGACAATACAGAATAAGTTCTAATATCTGAATTTTTATCAACAGGGCTCTGAAAAGTTAATTCTTCTTCATTTACTGCAATTCTATTAAATAATTCTTCAAATCCAGGTTCAACCAACTTAAGCGTTGCTCTCTTAGTCTCCCTGTAGTTTATCATTTTATTTCGTTTCCCCAAGTCAAGGAGCTGATTTTGCCAATATCCAAATTTTTTATCTAATAAAGCTTCACTCATGTCATCATCCCCTATCCTTGTTAACATTTGTTATCTGAACAACATCTCCAACATCACATTGAAGCGCATCACATATTTTTTCAATAACTGTAAGTGTCACAGGTTCATTATTTGTCATTTTAGCCATAGTACCTTTACTAATGTTAGCTTTATTACACAAATCACCTTTGTTCATTTCTTTATCAATCAATAATTTCCATAGGTTATTATAAGAAATTGCCATGTATACCCTCTTTTCTCGCACCTCAAAATGAATAATGTAGAATTGTCGCTCACAATTCCATGCTTTTGTAATTTGTCGAACAATTTATAAAGATAGCATATCACTTTTGGTCTATTTTTTCAAACCTATAGATTATTTTTTTATACTCTTATAAGACTATTACACCAAATAATCATATTACGGGATAATCATATTACAATGCATACATACATTTTACCTTCCTACAAAATCTTAATGGTCGCTCAAAAAGCGACAAAAAAGAGCCTCATACGAAGCTCTATTTTATATTCATTTCCAATTCTTTCAATTTTTCCAAACTTTCATGATACTTTTTTATAGTATTTTGAATCAGCCACTCTTCCCTATCTGTTATTGTTCCGTCCTGCTTATCTCCCTCAAGATATATACTTAAATCCAATATCCAGCCCGATAACTGCATAATTTCTTCAACCCAATCATGTATTTCTTCAGGTGCTACTTCCATATCTGACAATTGAATAAACTCCTGTTTTACCTTTATCATCCATTCCTTATATCTTCTCTGTAGCTCTGAGAATGAGATTTTACAATTATACACTTCCATTAAATCAACGCAAAAATCCTCTGCTTTATCTACAAATAATTTCAAATAATTTTTGCATTGTTTGATATATTCGTCTTTAGATATAGTATGTTCCTGCATTTTTCTCACTAAATCATATGATGTGTTTTTGAAAATATATATTCCATCAACTACCTTCGCATTTGTATTTTCTCTATAATATTTGTTTTTCACATCATCTGCTGCCCAGATTGTATAATAGGCATGTGTATGATTTACCATATCATTTTCATCCATGCCAAAATAACACCATACTGCCTTTGCCGGCATATTGGCGTGTAAAGCTGCACTTTTTTCACTTGAATACACATTTGCATATTTTATTGATTCTGCTATTTCCTTGGTTATTGACACAAGCTCATCAGCAGAGGCTTCTTCTTTCAGAATAACAAACGCACTCAGCCTTTTTTCACTCGCCGTACTCAAAGGTTTCACATTCGTTACTTTATACTTCTCATTTTCTACCGATATATGTACAGGCTCGTAAGGCTTGTATTCCATAACTTTAAAATAAGCAGTTCCACCCATACTGCTTCGGTATATTGGATGCTGTTCCTTTCCTGGATTTTTAGTATTCCATGCCTGTACCAGCCTTTGCGTTTCCCGGTAAATATCATCTAAAGCTATTTGTCCTTTATGTACAATAGATGGGGAAATCATTGCAGAAGAAAGAGCACCTGTAAACATACTATGGTTACCATTAGGTCCTAACCTTGAGACTTCATCATCTGACGAAGAGGCATATACAGCTATACCATGTCCTGCAAACATATCTAACGACTGTTCTATGCTAAGATGATTTGCACCTGACATCTCAAACTTTCCAGAATAACAACAATCTAATATAACAACTTTATTTTTACATGGAAGCTGATCAATATAGTTTATAACACTTTGCTGATTGACCTGACCATCGCTAAACACCAGATTTTCAGAGCTTCCATGACCGGAAAAATAAAATATAAAAGTATCTTCTGTTGATAATGCTCTTTTAAAAGAATCTACACCTTTTGCAAGTGACGAAATACTGACAACACCATCATTATCTTCACCAGCCATAAATCTGATATGCTCCTGCGTACATTTCAAGCCAGATATAAGTCCGGTTCCAATAAGTGCCACATCCATTCTGTAAGAAGGAAGATCCGTTATTTTTATTTTCTTATAATTGCCAACGCCAATTAGAAGTGCATATATATTATTGTTTATCATTCGATTATCCTACATTACTCTTTCCGGCTTAAGCTCATTATCACATTTAAGGCCTCTGCCTCATGATTTGGTTCATCATATTCATCTACAGTATAACGATGTACATTTTCTATCTGGGTATTAGTCATTTTTAATAGCATATCATTGATTTCAGATATTCTATTCATTCTCTTTCTGGCTTTTACCTCTCCAATATAAGTACGATCAATATATCTATTTTGTTTCTTACCATCATCAATAATCTGAGTTAACATAGCCCGACATTCTTCTATCTTCTGATGATTAAGCTTATCCTGAATATCTTCTAAAAGTATTTCAAATTCAGAATTTGTAATATACTCTTCCATGTAATTCCTCCACGTAGCCATTGTGTAAGCTAATTTCTTCCACACTCACAATTCATCACCCTAAAATTGGCTGTCCATATTCATCCAATGCAAAATTAATCGTCATAATATCAAATATTTCATGTTCAATAAAATACTTCACGATTAAGTCCCCCTTACTTCCCGGGGATAATGCATATTCTGCACTTGTCAGCAAATCTACTGTCTGCTCAATATTTAACTGTAATGCAATAACGAGTGCAAGGACTGTCTGTTTTCTAGGGTGATACATTGGATTACTTCTTATCTTTGAAAATAATTTGCGGTCAATATTGGCTTTCTTATACACCTCAACATCTGTCATGCCACTTTCATCAATATATGAAAACAATTTGTCCTGAAACGAATCTCCAATATCGTTCATCAGCTGATCCAATGTAACTTTATTGTCCGAACCAAGTTTTTCCCCTGATTTCGTAACATTTTCACTTTCATCAGTAAAATTATTTTCTGGCGTGACATTTACCAAATGATATTTTATATATTCATCAATTGATTTTTTCAGTTCTATATTTAACATATCAAGTTCCTTCCCGTTGTTATATACTCAGATAAACACATACCTGTATTATATCATCTCAGCTATTTTAACAACAGTAAGAATTGTTTTAAAAAACTGATTATAGAAACTATCCACCAATTTCCTACTCATCCAAATACAGTTCCATCGCCTTATACGCATTTAATGTATTTGTATCAGCATCATTGAAGGTACTTGAATATGTCTGCAAACTTCCGGACGGATCAGTTGCACAATTAGTAAGAGATATGTATGCATCATAAAAATCAGAGAGTGCATCATAAGCATCTTTATATTCATCAGGGGGATTTTTCAATTTCTTCATTAATGCATTTACTGTATCCTGATTATCTTCAATGTTGATTATCTTGGTGCTGAAACTTGAATCTGCATACAGATTACCTAAAGCATCATTAAAGTCCGATACAAAATATCCATTTGGTCGGGTATACTTATCTGTCTTATCATCTCTTTTTTCATAGATAGCGTTATACCATACCTGCTTAATCAGATTTGCACTAGACTCTGCGTCGCTAGCCCCCGTCAACATTGTAACAGCAGCTAATTTCAGATTATCAGAATACTCTTCCACTCGTTGTGCATATTCCTCTGCTGCTTTTTTCTTCTGATATTGAGTTACTCCAAATACTGTCGCTATGCCTAACGCCATTAAAGCAACTACTACACCAATAATGATCTTTAACTTCTTGGTTACTTTTACACCTGTCACTTCTACCTTTTGTGGCTTTTCATCTTCTTTCTGCCCTAGGATATCATCTACCGGGCAGCCACAATTAGGGCACTCTGTCATCCCTTCTTCAAGTTCAACACCGCATTCTGTACAATGCTTTTTCTCTTCTGGTATCAGTATTGCACCGCAATGTACACACTTCTTTGCTTTTTCTGATACCTGTTCTCCACACTGTGGACATACAATCATAGCCATATTTTTTCTCCTTTCACATTACAACAGCTCCAAGCTTTCTCTGATTGCTTTATTTATCTTTTTCTCAATTTGTGAATCAACCTCAAATATATTGCCTCCATAATTTCCAAGCCTGCTTTTATCAATAGTCTTAATCTGCTCCATACAATGCTCTGTCTAGGTAAGATTTTCATTGGTAACTTAACATGCGTAGGTATGTAGTTTTTTATCTTAGATGTAATAATGGCAATTATTGTTGTATGAGCATATTCATTAGCTTTATTATTTTGAATTATTAGTATGGGTCTATTACCTGTCTGTTCTGAACCACACCAACTTTCAATTCCCTTTAAATCGGCATAAAAAACATCACCCCTTTTAACTTCAATTGTTTTAATCATTCTTGTCTCATTACTAAATGCAGTATTGTCAATATCAAATCCCAAAGGAAACATTGATATTGTTTTTTCTGTAAAATAGTTTTCTCCACAACAGATACATTTTTTCCCAAGTAATACATGACTTTGCTCTACTCCATCATCATATTTATAGGCTAAAGATACCAAAAGTCCTCCACATGTACAGTTTTTCATTTCCTTGGTACGAATTCTACATTGTAGGGGGTTATCATTATGTTTATCATATCTGGTAATTGCTTTGCTTGTATTTAATTCATAACCATCAAACAACGGATATGAGCGGCTTTGCATATATATCTCACACATACTGCACTTCCTTATGTCATCTGTAAGTGATATGTCTTAATCAGTCTTTTTGCTACCATTGCATTTAGATCTTTATTTACTGAAATCGTGTTTACTCCATTTGAATATATAAAATGCGAACCCCTGCATCTCATATACATATATCCATTTGCATATAACACTTTTTTCATATGTCTTGCGTCTATCATTATCCCTACCTCCGTTCTGTTGTTTATAGGTGCATTATAAAATGTGCTTTATGTATTTTGGTCGCAAAAAAAGCGACAAATGAAAAAAGGACGCAGGATTTCTCCCACGCCCTAATATCTATCTGGTTTTATCTTCTCTCACCTTCGATACTTCCTTATGTGTCGCTTCCTGCTTTACCTAATCCACGCCTCTTGCTTAAAATGCATCTGTAAAATTAAAAGATCTGGTCGCATGAAAAGCGGTATAAAGCAAAGGACTATTTCCTGTGCTTCTCATATAGTTTAAATCATTCTACATATATCTTCTATCCACTCCCTACGAATAATTATTTCTAACCAGTGTTCCGGTATATTCTTATATCCGTAATATATTCCTGCCAATCCTCCTGCGATTGCCGCTGTCGTATCTGTATCATGTCCCAAGTTTACCGCTTTTAACACGCAATCTTTGAAATCTGATGTATTGAGCATACACCATAGCGCTGCTTCGATGGAGTCTATCACATAGCCCCCACTGTTTATCTGTTCTACTGGAATTCCCCTTAATTTCTTTATATTTCTTATTCTGCTAAAATGCTCTAACTCTTTCTTGCTGTCATTATTCTGCTCATAGAATGAAAAAGATAAATCCACTGCATTTTGTAATAATTCCTCTAATGGTTTATTTCTCTTTGCAAGTTCCCGCACACAGTAAAAATAGATACCACATGACATTTTGCTTCTTAAATGGGCATGTGTTAATGCCGACATCTTATGCACAATTTCCAAACATGTTCCGTCCTTTATTCCACATTCCTCCTGCAAATACTTCAAGTAAATACACACAGGAAGTATCCTCATCAGAGAACCATTTCCATTGCTGTTTTCTCCAGACTGACCACATGTAGCCACATTTTCCGATTGCTTGTAATTATAAATTGCGAAACTACACGTAGTTCCTTCATCAAACACCTCTCCTGCCGGTGTGAACTTGCCATTTTCTTCCCAAGCCACAAAATTATCCATAATTTTCTTCAAATTAATACCATCACTATGCAAAGCAGATAGAGATGCCAACGCCATACTGCTATCATCAGACCACGAACCTGCCGAAACCGGATACGTCCCAAAGCCTGTCATGTCTACGACAGGGTGTTCCTGCATTTTCTCCCTGCTTGAAAACTCCACCGGAACTCCAAGAGCATCTCCTGTTACCAGCCCCATCATTCCGTCAAGATATAGTTCTTTACTTTTGACATGGTCAGATATCCCTACATAATAGATTTTCTCATCCTCCAGTCTAATGCATGCCAACCTTGCATTTTCCTGTACACTTCCCATCACACATCCGCAATCTATATCATAGAAAACGCAATCCTGGGTTTCATCATACATTCGATACACACTACCATTATTATAAGGAAATTCCTCATACTTTATTGTTGGTGTATGCCCGGCAATAATCATTCCATGCTCAACTCCCCCACACATATATGCATCACCTCTGGCATATAAATAGAAATCCTCGACACTTTCGTAAGATTCCTCTGTATCAACATGGTCAAGGCTTTCAATATATCCTGCATGAACAACGATACAAGTTCTCTTATTTATATCTATTTTGTAGAAATACGGCATTCTTTCAACGATTTTCGCCCAGTCACAAAGTAATGCAAATGAAACCAATTCCTCATTAATAAGTTTCCCGATTGTTCCATAGTAATCAAAAAATTTATTATTATTCTGCTCGGCAAATTTTTGAACTGCTTTATACAGGGTTATGGAATCTTCAATACTATTCGCATCCAGTTCTGCCTCATCACATACATATTTCATTACGTGAATGTTTGTCAGGAACTCTTCATCATGATTTCCTCTTACAAAAATCACGTTCTTAGGTGCATTGCTGATCCAACTCATCATTTCATAATTCTTTGCACCCCGGTCAATATAATCTCCAGCGCAAATCAGCAAATCTCTGTCGCTAAAATGAACCTTTTCAAGCATCTGCTGAAATTCATCATAACATCCATGGATATCAGACATCACATATGTATTCATAGTACAATCTCCTTCATATATTTCTTTATGTAATTTATCCGCTTGTTCCATTACCTTTTCATAATCATCACACCATCGCCACTCTATACATTTTGTCACGCAAGCACATTGCAGACAAAATAAATCCTTAATATGATATTTTTCTCTTTGTCTGCTGCCTCGCTGTATTCCTTGACCTATAAAATTCTCTCCTAAGTGTTTACAGCATATAAATCTACTGGCAGTCTTAGGATTTCCGTATTTCCCTCTGCTCAAATAATTGCCTCTTTCTGTATATAATCACTAACTTTAAATGATTCCCTTAATTGTATTTTTAAAGAATTCAAACGATTCTTATTTCATGTGCTATGATAATTATAACAAGAACCATTTCTTATGTGTCGCATTTCAGGCGACAAGAAAAGGACGCAGGATTTCTCCCACGTCCTCACAACTATCTGGCTTTATCTTCCCTTACCTTCGATACCTCCTTATGTGTCGCTTTCTGCTTCACCTCATCCACACCTCCAGCCTCAAATGCATCTGCATTATACTGATACTCCTGGGGTTCAGCAACCATTGGAGAGTATACAACCTCTGCTTTCACTCGCTCAGCTTCTGCCCTCTCCGTTTTGCTCCCATAAGCTTAATCTTTCCCGTCACATATGTTATATCTCCCATATAGATCGCCATACCCTTTTGACACGCAAGCACCTTGCCCGGATGGAGATCCTCATACTGATACTTTCTGCCACCGGCTTCATCATCCATTACCACCAGCTTATCAAAACCCGCCGTTGCCACAGCACGCCATGGAGTATCGTAGGAATTCTCAGAGAAAAAAGCCCACACGGTTCCGGGACACACCATCGGCTTATCACCGCCACCAAACATAAATGAGTCTCCGTCAGACACCATCACAGGTCTCACTCTTCCGTTAAGCCCCCCGGTAAGCTTCCTGCCATTCCTAAAGGTTCTGTTTGTTGGATTGTAATCCATGTAGAACCATATCCCATCCATATTCTGAAATTTGCCCTGCCTGCGGCTGACAGTTGTGGCATGCATGGCAATGTCAGGTGTATTATCCTTTGACAGCCTGCCCACCTCCCAGCTCACTCTGGTATCAAGCAAATAAGTATTTAATTGACCATTTTCAATTACAATCAGATTATTTTTCATTCCAATATATCCTTACATATCAATATTTAGCTCCGATATGAATGTGTCAACCTCCGGAAGATCAAGTCCGCTCAGGATCTCCTTCGCATACCTGCACAGTTCGTCCGGGTCAAATTCCTCCGAGTCCGTATCAAGTATGTTGTTAAGACTGGCATCCTCCAGTATAAAGATGATCACGCTCTCAAAGGGGTTCTTGGCGCACAGCGGTTCCATGTGTGCCAGCGTCAGCATTTCGTCAATCTGCTCCCGATCCATACTCAGGTGCAGCCCCAGGGACAGTATCTTATTTCTGGTGGGATACCATTTGTTCTGTCTTATGGCAGACACGCACTGCTTAAGGGATGAGGACCACCCCTGTCCGTCCGCCAGATTGGCAATGCTTGATGAGTATCTCTGATAATTTATAGTTACATACATCTTCACATATGCATAGAACTTCTGGTACGCTGTGGAAAAAGCTGCAATGTTATCATAGATAAACTGTGCCAATGCGTCCTCACCATGAACCTGCGCCAGTCTCTCTGCGAATTGTGCCGTGCATATATCGGGAACAGGCATAATCTCGTCCTCCACCATATTGGTCCTGATCCGCTCCAATATGTAATCATAGCTCTCCACCATATCAACATCTCCGGGACTGCTTATGACATATATGCACACGCAGTCCTCAAGGCTCTTGGAATAAAGCTCCGGATATCTGCCGTATCTGGCAAGAAGCTGATTCATTCTTGCCAAGTCATAGCCTGCTGCAAGGCCTATCCTTAAAAATGTCTCTCGGTTTCTCGGAACCGCGCCTTTACACCATTTATCCACTGCCACACGGCTCACATTGCATTTCTTTGCAAATGCTGTTTTGCTGCAGCCGCTCTCTTCTATGACCTCCCTTATCTTCTCTGCCCACAGCTCCTGCTGGGACTTAAGCATTGGTAGTATCCTTTCCTTAAGGTCAGAAAGCTCCTCACATTTTTCAATTTCTTCTTTTATGTATTTCGTTTCTGTACTTTTATCCATACCGGACCTCTTGGGTTATTTACTCCATCATCTGTTCTTTGTATGCCTTTCTTACAGGTATGATCGGCACAAATATAAATATCATGATAGAAAATATAAATGCCACGATTCCTGTCATGATATCATATGGAAATGGCAGTATCAGCCAGCCCCATTTTGCTATCTTTCCTGACATCCTCACTGCTGTTCCAAAGCCTCCGAAGAAGTAGGAAACCATTCCTCCCATAATGCCAAGTCCCATCAGCGACACAAAAAAGTTTGCTCCTGTGATCTTCGCCAGTATAAATGATATCACCACCAAACATGTTGCTCCTACTGCTATGTACTGCGCGATCTCAATTCTCTTCATCTTCTCTTCTCCTCCTGATCATATATAAAATATTTTCAGCTCCTGCTGATGTACTTATAATACAAGAACCAAAGAGGAGTGTTTTCAGGTGAAGTTTACACTTGCAGGGATTTCGCTTCTGTGCGAAATATACACCTGTATGAAATTTGCTTCTGTGCGAAGTTTACACCTGTACGAAATTTGCTTCCATGCGAAGTTTACACAGGTGTGTGTCTTAAAATCTTCCGTCACTGTCAGGTATGGACGGATCATCCGTCAATATTGTTTCATCGGAAAATAAAGGCTTCCACTCTAACCCGGTATAGGAATATTCCTGCTGCTTTTCATTCCACTGTGCCTCGGAGATCTCAGTATAATAACCGCTGAAATAGTCATCGTTAATATGATCTATAAGAAAATCATGATCGCAGTTTTTATAATTCACCTCTCCGAAGCTTCCTCCGGTTTCATTTCCTGTAGTGATGTCTGTGGCTTCCACGTAACCTACATTATAATATCTCCATGACCCATCCTGTAATATCTTAAGATATGAGTCATCGTCATACTCACTATCATGCTTGTATGTAACAAGCTCATAATCATCCTCCCGTCTCACGAAAACTGCCAGCTTTGTATCGCCGCAGTAGTAGGTCATGTCCTCATGGACTGTAGTAGTATCCTCATATATTATATTGCGAAGCTCCACCTGGCGGGACTCTTCATCCCAACAGCCAAGCAGCAGCTCATCCTCGCCGTCTCCGTCCACATCATAAACTGCATAGAGGCAGTCCTTCTTTGGATCCTTATATACCATATAATAGTCATCTGTTTCACCGGTCTGCTGATATCTCTCTACTGTGTCTCTGGCCTGATCAAGCATACCCTCAAATCTGGTCTTTTCACCATCCTCTTCTATATCTTCCGGCTGATCCTGAACCCACCGGTCAGATGTGTCACCGGTATCAGCCTCCGGAAGTATCGTACCCACATAGTCTTCCCCATTTTTACCTGCACTGTTTTTATCTGAGTCATTTTTGTCCGTCAGGACATGATGAACACCCACGCCGATAGCCACCAACACCGCAGCAGATATTACTCCCACCGTGATCTTTCCTCCGAGGGTTCCCATCATCCTGCCAAGCCCATGAGCACTTTTTGCCATGTCGGAAGACACCTGTCCTGCAGCACCTCCCGAAGCACTAGCCGGTGTCTGTCCTGCAGCACCTCCCGGAACACTACCCGGTGTCTGTCCTGCAGCGCCTCCCGGAGCACTACCCGGTGTCCGTCCTGCAGCGCCTGAGCTGCCACCTATCCCCATCATAAACTCTGACAGTCCCACATAAGGAAGCCCCACTGTTCCTGCCACGTTATTCCGGAACATGATCCACAGCCACGGAACATTTTTCAGGCTGTATTTTTTTTGTTCGCCTGTTTCCTCAGTAGCTGTATCTTCAATAGCTGAAACTATTGCCGTCCTTGTGTTCTTCAGGATATTTTTTACGACTGCATTCGTCAATCCTGTTTTCGCGGCAATGTCTCCTGTCCTCTCACCAAAGTAATAGTATTTCTGGAACACTATCTTCTCCATAGGTGTAAGTCCATCAACTATCTGCTGTAATCTCCCTGCAAATGTTCCATCTCCTGCCTGTTCTTCTGTTATGGTAAGAGCCTCATCCTCTGCCGCATAATCGAAGAAAGCTTCCTCTCCTGAACCTTCATCACATGTACTTTTATCATTTGTACTGCCATCATCTGCATTACAATCACCGGAAATATCCGTATCAACGCACTGCAATGACACATCATTTACCTGCTTTCCCATCCACTCATAGAAAAGCTCCGTACGTTCAAGTTCATTTACATTTTTATACATACTGTCATAAACAGCCGGTATCTGTGCCAGTGCCATCTGCTCATCCGGGATGATGGTGCGGAGCATTGTATAGGCCGTCCTCACCGTCTCATCATAGAACTCCTGATAGCCGCTGAAATCTCCCATCTTGAATTTTTCTATCTGTCTGCTAATAGTTAAATCCATCTGCCTTTTTCCTTCCTGTCATTTTGTCAAAGAATAGTCCTCTATCTGTAGAACACCGCGAAAAAATATGTTCCGTCATCTGCCCGGGCAACACCGATTCCCAGACTTTCACAGTCATCAAGAGTCAGTGCTCCGTCATTTTTACCATTCATATTATCTACATATCCGTCAAGAGCCGCCTTTACTACCTGCACATCTGTCTTCTCTGCAAATGTATATATCAACCAGCCTGCACTGTATTCTTTAAACTCCAGCAGTGCTTCATTTCCTGCCTTTCTTAATATCGCATTCAGTTCAGCTTCATTGCTGTACCCGGAAGCCTCCGCTTCACTGACAGCAGCTTCCGCTGCCCATTTTGCCGCCGCTTTAAGATTTTCGTTCCTGACAAATTCTATGTCATTGGCATTATGAACATCCTGATAGAGGGCATATACTTCTTCACCATATTGTTCCATGGCTTCGGAAGTCACTTTCTCATGGCCGGCTTCAGTTTTTTCATAACCACCTATTTCTTCACCATCATCTATACCTTCATCGTTATCTATACCTTCATCGTTATCATCAATTTCACTGTCATATGCAGTTTCACCATTATCTGCATCCTCACCGTCATCTGTATTCTCACTGCCGCTGTCTTTTATCTGTTCAATACTGCCATCCTTTTCATGTTCAATATCATTGGGGGTTCTATGCAGAAAATGCCATCCGCCGGTTACCAGAAACAGAACCACCGATGCCACCAAGCCAACTGCAATTACAATTCCGGCAACCCTCTTTTTCTTCCGGTCATTTTTCTGATCCTGCTTCACATCAGCTATCATCTTATTTACCGCATTTACTACCCCGGTATCTTTCTGTGTCTTTGATGGAGCTTCTTCATACAAAAGCTTATACAGGTCTTCTCCATTCTGTGCCCCTCTGTTCTCCGGATACAATGCCAACCCCTTCATTATGGCAGCCTCCACAGATGGTTTTACATCAATCCCCAGCTTGGAAAAAGTCTGCAGATTGTCATGCCTAAGTCTTTCCCTGGCAGGCGTAACCATCATGCCTGATATACAGGTGTACATGGTTGCACAGACGGAATATATGTCTGAATACGGTCCCACCTGTCCATTTGCAGATACCTGTTCAAGGGGCGTGTAGCCCCCCTTAAAAACCTTGTCCTCGTTATAATCCCCATACTGCCTTGCCGCTCCGAAATCAATTAACTTAACCTTCCTGTCAGCAGTTATCATAATGTTATCCGGACTTATATCACGATGTATGACACCTCTTTTATGAATTCCTGCCAGAGCATGTATCACAGGCTTCATTATGGCAAGAGTACGGGAAACAGAAAGCTTTCCCCCTCCGGCTTTCACATATTCATCAAGAGACTTCCCCTCCACATATTCCATCACCAGATAAGCTGTGTTATTCTCCTCTGCAAATGTATATACATTCACCACGCCTGCCTGTTCTCCAAGAAGTGCCAATACCCTGCCCTCCTTGACGAACTGTGCCTTTGCTTTTTCAAACACAGCCTTCTTTTCATCACAGGCGTATACCATAAGACTTCCGGATCTCCTGTAGCAGCAGCCCTTCAGGTAAAATTCCTTGATAGCGACCTTCCTGCCAAGTCTCTCGTCGTACCCAAGATATGTAATTCCAAATCCACCATCACCAAGAACCTTTTCAATGCGGTATTTGCCGCCATCAATACAGATTCCCGGAGCCAGCCAATATTCTTCCATAGGTTTAATTTCCTTTTATCTTTATACGTTCATCAGCCGTTTATATTGCAAGTATTCCTAAATCTTTATTTTACTATGCTTTTCTGCATTTGGGTAGCAACAAAACACGCTTTGTGAGTTTTATCTGCTGATATGCAGTCGCCAAATTCAAACCTGCAGCCATGCTGCAGCATTCTCGTTACCATAACAAAATAAAAAGAAGGACGTTCGTCCTTCTTTTTATTCCCCGCTATTCTTAGTCTCTTAACATATGGAGCTTCTTCGCAAGCTTAACCACAAGATTTCCCTTTGGAAGTCTTAAGAGGTCTTCCTCCTTATACACTCCAAGTCCAAGTATGCACATAAAGTAGAATACAATGGCAATGATCACCGCAATGATCAGGGATACCGAATTAATGTGTACGATCCTGTATATAAGCTGGTAGCTGCCCCAGGCTGCAATTCCCATGAACAGCGAAGCTATGGCAGGTGCCACGAATATCTTTTTCACATCCATGACAGCTCCGATGGATTTCTTCACCGAAATTCCGTTTAACACACACATTATAAATGAATATGCCACCGTTCCGATGACCAGTGCATATATGTTAAGCTCCGTTGCAAACAATATAGGCACAAGGATTATTATGTGTATCACCAGTGCAAATGCTGAATTTATGACCGGCGCCATAACCTTACCTATTCCCTGAAGAACACTGTTGGTTACTGTTGACATTGCATAAAATACCACTGCTATTGCACCTGCAGTCAGAGCACTGGACGCAATCTTTGTGGCCCCACGAAACAGCAGCTGTACCACCGGTTCTGCCAGCACTGCCATACCCACTGCACATGGTATGGTCACAATCATTGTCATACTTAAGGACTGATTGAATACCTTTTCCGCACTCTTCTTATCTCCCTTTGTATATTCGGCAGAAATACTTGGTATAAGTGCCGTGCCTACTGCCGACGCAATAGATACCGGAAGATTTATCAGCACAGTGTACTGTCCTGAGAAGATTCCGTACATATTTGCAGAGTAAACAGTATCCACATGCTTGGTGTTCAATATTCCGTAGAAAATCTTCATATCTACAGTTGTTGTTATGTTGTAGACAAATGAAGCGATTATTATAGGTGTAACAATGAAGAATATCTGTTTGAGCAGACGTGTATATGACTCCTCCTCATGCTTTGTGTCCATCTCTACCGTCTTCATTATCGCTTTTCTTCTGCTGCCATAGGCAATAAGAATAAAGATAAGACCTGCCACAACTCCCATTCCGGTTCCCAATGCTGAGCCCTGCGCGCCATGCATGGCGTATTCTGTGGTTCCCTTTGTGAATGGAAGTGAAAAGAAATACGCTGCTACCACGCTGACAACAGCATTTACCAGCTGCTCTATAATCTGGGATATGGATGTGGGCACCATGGTGTTGTACGCCTGAAGATATCCTCTGTATACTCCGAGAAATCCCGCAAGGAATATGGTAGGTGCAAATAATTTCATACAAGGCAGTGCATTGGGCTGTTCTTTAACAAGCACCGGTGCAAATATATATGTGAGTCCCGCCGCAACGGCTCCCACTACAGCCACATAAACCAGTGAGCACTTAAATACCTGTCTTGCACTCTTGTATTCCTTCATTGCAAGCTTGCCTGATATGATCTTGGAAACTGCCGTAGGAATACTGTAGGTTGATACCATAAGAATCATGGCATATATGGCATAAGCCGATCCATAATATCCGTTTCCCTCATCTCCTATTATATGGAACAATGGGGAACGATACAGTACTCCGATTATCCTTGATACAATTCCTGCTCCCGCAAGGATTGCCGCCTGGGCTGCAAAGCCTGACGCCCGCCTCTCTTTATTTTTTGATGTATTATCGCTCATTACACATGTCTCCTGCCAACAATTAATTCTGAAATAATCCCCGAAGCACATCTTTTCCCTTAACATCAGACCAATTAAATGGTATATATGTATTATGCTACATTGAAAAATATAATATATGTATCAGCATAACACATGCAGTTGGAATTATCACACATATATGAAAATACTTCAAGTGTATATTTTTATTAATGTATTTCCTGCCATATCTGCTTTATGCATGATACCATAAAATAAAGTTATAAAGGAGAAAAAATATGAACTATAAAGACCTTCCAAAAGATCCTATGATACTGCTAAGCTTTGTAAATACCAAGCTGAGGGACGACTTCCCTTCACTGGAAGCCTTCTGTGAAAATTTTAATGTTAAGCCCCAGGATATCTCATCCGCACTGTCCAAGATAGATTATGAATACGACAGCAGCCTTAACAAATTTGTGTAAATCATTCGGCATGATCAATTAAATGGAACAGCAACTATTCTAAATGTGTCTTCGGCACTTGGTACTTCCTACGACAAGGCTTGCTGCGATGTAACGATGTTAAAGACATCCTTACAGAAAAAGAGGTGGGTCTGATAAAACAGCCCCACCTTTTCTATTAATTTTCTTTTTCTTTATGCTCTACGGCTTTCTTAGCCTCATGATGTTCTTCCATCTTATGGATCTGTTCCTTGATCTTACCTGCCATTGACGACTTTTTCTTTTCTTCCTTAGCAAGCTTTATGGCTGCCTTTTCTTCAGGAGTTTTCTTCTTAAACCTTATATCAAGCTCATCCTCTGTCATATATATTCCATTGCCGGTAGCCTCATCGATTCTCTTAAGATTTTCAAAGTCTGCGGTATTATACACATTTGTCTTCTCCATGAGCTTACCGGTACACACCCTGTTTATGTACATGTAACAGCAGGCAAATACAGGAACACCAAGCAGCATTCCGTAAAAGCCAAATAATCCGCCACCCACAACGACCGATGTGAGTACCCAGAAGCTTGAGAGTCCCGTAACATCGCCTAAAATCTTAGGTCCCAGTACATTCCCGTCAAACTGCTGGATTATAAGAATGATGAGCAGAAGGATGACACTCATGATAGGATCCGCAATCAGCACTATGATCACACAAGGTACCGCACCTATGATCGGACCGAAGAACGGAATTACATTTGTAACTCCGACTATGGCACTGACCAGAAGTGCATAAGGTATCTTCACGATAGTAGTGACAATAAATGTTATAAGTCCTATTATTATGGAATCCAGAATCTTGCCGCCGATAAACTGGCTGAATATCCTGCTTGTACACTCAACGCCGTCCATAACAAGATTTGCTTTCTTAACACTGAAAGTTGCATAAATGATCTTCTTCATTCTTGTGGAAAGATATTCTTTATTGAACATAATATATATAGAAGCAATTATTCCAAGGAAGAAGTTGTACACGAACTTAAGACCGCCCATAAGTCCCGTTCCAAGCTTAAGTGCTATCTGATCAAGATTCGGAAGAAAATCTTTGTTTATCCAGGTATTCATCTTCTCATATACGGTATTTACGACCTTCTTAAGATCACTCTCAGGTATATTCGTTTTTTTGAACTTGGCGTACAACATATCAATATTTTTCATTATGTTGTCATAGTATGTATCCATGTTACTGATAAGTAATTTTATACTCTCATATAACTGTGGGATAACCATCCACAGAAGTCCAGCTATTATACCCAGGAATAGTATTACAGTAATTATTACAGAACATATCCTTGAAACCTTCTTAGCCTTCTCTCTTGTTTTTATAAGCCTGCCCTCAAACAAAGTAAGAAACAACCTGTCAAAAAACACCAGCACAGGATTCATCAAAAAAGCAATAACCGCACCAACAATGATAGGTGCAGCAGCACTGGTGATCTTGCTTCCGACCGCCTTTACTCCCGTCCAGGAATCCAGCAATTTGTTAATAACAAGTGCAGCAACTATGATTCCAAGAACAGTAAATGCCACCCTGAATATTCTCTTTTTTCTTTCTTCTGACATCTTTTCACTCCCACAACTAAAATACTTTATGCTTTTCTCTGATTTTCGTCTCTATATACACAGGAATTATAATATTATTTTATTTTTATAGCAATAGTGAACTGTCAATTTTATATTATTTATTTTTTAAGAAATGACATGTCTTTATCCCTTTTTTAACTGATCATTACATAGAATTTATATTAACAGGATACAATGCTTCTGTGTTGGGCTGCCGGAATTTTTAAAGTGCTGTATTTACCCTTTAAAGTATTTTTTCGTTTCACAAAAAATCATTGTACATATATATATTACATAGTAAAATATAGCCATGAGTTGCAATTTTAAATCTGCACTGCAGATAAACTGACATTTACAAAGGGGGTGTTTATTATGTTAGCTCAACTCATTTTCTGGTCTGCAATATTTATATTCTGTACTATAGCAGAAATTATGACTCTTGGACTTACATCAATATGGTTTGCCGGCGGTGCACTGGTTGCAGGAATCCTTTCCCTGTTCAAGGTGGATTATACTATCCAGATTCTTGTATTCGCCATTACATCGCTTGTACTGCTTGCAGTAACAAGACCATTTGCCAGGAGATTCCTTAACCAGAAAAAGCTGGCAAAAACAAATATAGACGGGTTGATAGGCAAAAAAGCACTGGTCACTGCCGACATTGATAACGTAAATTCAAAGGGGCAGATAAAACTTAATGGTCTGGAATGGACGGCCCGTTCAGTTGATGACGAACCCATACCAATGGGAACGGAGGTTGAAATCGCAGCCATTTCCGGTGTAAAGGCTATAGTCAGAAAAGGGAACTGATCTTATCATGTTAGAAAAAACATGAAAAATAAAAATTTATATTTTAACTTTAGGAGGTATTCAAATGGAAGGAGCAATTGGAGTTATTCTTACTATTCTCGTATTTGTAGTTATAGTAATTATTCTCAGCACTATCAAGATCGTGCCACAGGCACATGCATATGTAATCGAAAGACTTGGTACCTATAATGGTACATGGTCAGTAGGTCTTCACATGAAGGCACCTTTAATTGATAAGGTAGCCAGAAGGGTAACATTAAAGGAACAGGTTGTTGACTTCGCTCCACAGCCGGTTATCACTAAGGATAACGTAACCATGAGAATCGATACAGTCGTATTCTTCCAGATCACAGACCCTAAGCTTTTCTGCTATGGTGTTGAAAATCCTATCATGGCTATAGAAAATCTTACAGCTACTACTCTTCGTAATATCATCGGTGATCTTGAGCTTGACCAGACCCTTACATCAAGAGAGACAATCAATACAAAGATGAGAGCTACACTTGATGAGGCTACTGATCCTTGGGGAATCAAGGTAAACCGTGTTGAGCTGAAGAACATCATACCACCTGCAGCTATCCAGGACGCAATGGAGAAGCAGATGAAGGCAGAGCGTGAAAGACGTGAGCAGATCCTTCGTGCCGAAGGTGAGAAAAAGTCCAAAATCCTTATTGCTGAAGGTAATAAGCAGTCGCTTATCCTTGAAGCTGAGGCAGAAAAGGAATCACAGATCCTTCGTGCTGAGGCCAAGAAGGAAGCTACCATCAAGGAGGCAGAAGGTCAGGCACAGGCTATACTGGCAGTACAGCAGGCTAACGCTGATGGTATCAGAGCATTGAATGAATCAGCACCTTCTAATCAGGTACTTACCATCAAGAGCCTTGAGGCATTCGCAAAAGCAGCAGACGGCAAGTCAACCAAGATCATCATCCCATCTGAAATCCAGGGAATCGCCGGTCTTGCATCATCACTTGTTGAAGTTGCAAAGAAGGAAAATTAATCCGGGCGTACTTAATCAGTAAATTCTGTACCGGTTGATTTTTCATCAGCTATATTAAAAACAAAAAATACTGAACAGGTTTTCAATATCCTGCTCAGTATTTTTTTAGCCTTTTTTTAATCTAATGTTATGCTATGCTGTTCTTCCGGTGCAGACTGCATATCGTCAGCCTTCGGATTCCGGAATGTAATACTTAGTTCTGTCTCCAGCTGTGGCACATGCACCAGATAATATCTGGTGACCATTGTCATTGGTGGAATATATTTTCTGCCATAGTAACTAAGCTCGTCTAAATATGCCGTATATCCTTCTCCATATGTGGCTTTAAAATCAGGCTCCTCCATGTACTCTGTTGAATAATTTATGATATTTATACCAACAACATACCAGTCAACATTATATATATGGCTCATATAATTGTCTTCCAGATATCCATTCAGATCGAAATGGCTGTTTATAGGCAGATCAGTTTCCTTATCCGGACTGACTCTCTGCATAAATGGATAGCTGTATATGCCATATACCTTTCTTTCGGCATTGTCTGCACTATCCGGTATCTCTGTCCATGACATCTCCTGCCCCGGCTCACCTATTAAATATATTCTGTTCTCCTGCTGGTTCTCACTATCAAATAAACCTATCATATCACACACTGCCACATGATCAAAGTTACCATCTTCTACAAGAAAGAACAGATTTCCTTCACCATTGAATATTCCTGACTTCAGTTCGCCATCAGTAAGCTTAGCCGAATATGTCTCTGCATCATCAAAGAGAATATATTGTTCCATATGTTCAGCGGCACCGATATAATCACCGGATTTTGTATGAACATACATAACCGGGCCTCCGCCTCTTATGTCTGTACCATAGCCATAGTCCGTCTCATCGTAGCTACAGATGTCATCCTCTTCTGATTTATCAAAGTTGTAATGGATCTTGTACAGCTTATATCCCCCAGGCACTGTTACGCCTTCATCTCCTGACACGTCAACCGGCTCTGAAACAGTCAGTGTCCCATCCTGAAAGCCATTGATGCCTGATATGGTATCTCCATAGGAATAACTGGTACTGCTGTATCCCTTACCATCCTGATTTAATTCCACAGATGATTTATAGAAATAATATTCCGTGGTCTCGTCATCACCTGTATCGCCGTCATCATAATAGTAGTCATCGTAATGATTATAATCATAATTCTTGCTGCTGTTACCTGCCACTATGGATATTACAAATATCACTGTAAATATGATCATGAGCATGAGGGGCAATAGCATAATAAGCCTGGCCTGCTTTGACATATTCACCACCGGTTTTTTTACCGTATTTCCGCCAGCTCCCATGGCATTTCCAATACCACCTGCACCACCTCTGCCGCCTATATTGCCTGTGCCACCTGTTACATTTTCTATATTGTGGCTGTTTTCCTTTTCCCGCCGTATCTCCTCTGATAGAAAGGACTCTTCAGAACCTTTCTCATCACTATCCACGCACTCATCGCAGTCATAGATGGTTTCCTGTCTGCTCTCATTACCCACATCATAGTGATTTCCTGTTACGTACCAGGCTCCACACTTCGGACACAGGAAGTCCGTTTTCTCCGGATCGAATTTCCTGCCACAGGTTTTACATACTGCTTTCATTCCATGCCCCCTTTTTTATCATTTAAAATTTAATACATTTTATTGAGCACCAGTCATTTGGGATCTGATTTTGTCAGATTGAATTTCAGCCCATCTGAAATTCAAGATATTAAATCTCAGACAGGCTGAACAATTATGCTTTGAAATATATTATATCCTATATTTTATAACATGTTTCACAATATGCTTTATAACATGTTTCATAGTATGTTTTTCCGACTTATTTCATACTATATTTTACAAATTTCTATATTCTTAATTGTGCTTGTAGTAGTTAATAAGACATCCGTCAACGATTATCTGTCTCTCGTCGTCTGTGAGAGAACCAAGCTTAAGCTCAAGCTCTGCAAAATCCTTGTTTACCACATATGCCTTGATAACCTCATCCTTGTTTATCACTGCCTGTCTAATGCCAGGAATGAAGATACAGTCATCATTTTCAAAATCAAAGTCCTTCTCAATTACAAACGGAAGCATACCCCAGTTGATAAGGTTTGAACGATATCTCTTGGTTGCGTACTCCTTGGCGACATTCGCCCAGCCGCCTAATACCTTCTGGCATGAAGCAGCCTGCTCACGGGCCGAACCGTCTCCCGGCTTAACTGCGAATATTGTGCTTCCTACGCCTGTATTTGATCCGCATACATCAGGGTATCTATCTTTGATAGTGTGCATGATATCCTTCATCCATGGATAAGCCTTACCCATGCACTCACCGGACTCTCTCACCTTCTCTACTGCCTGAACTGCCTTTGCACGGCCTACATATTCAGGATCCTTTCTTGAAAGGGTGAACTCTGCAAGTCCAAGAGGATTTGATCTGTATGATGACGTCTCACCTGATGGGATAAGCTCGTCTGTTGTGGTTACAGGGTCATGTATAACTGACGCAACCTTGAGGACAAGATTGTCTGTAAGGGCAACCATCTCAGGCCAGTCCTTGATATTCGGACCAAACTTGATCTCTACACTTGGGTCTGCCTTTCCTACTCCGTTATATACTCTTCTGTCGTAGATATTTCTGTCGAAGAAATACTTCTGTCCCTTGTACTCAACATCAAGATCAGTTGCAGGTGTAAGATATCCCTTATTTGCCGCTGTTGCTGCAATAGAACGTGCGTCCATAAGAGCAACTGATGATATCTGACCATTCTGTATCTTTGAGCCCTCTCTGTTAGGGAAGTTACGTGTTGAATGTCTGATTGAAAATGCATTATTTGCCGGAGTATCTCCTGCACCGAAACATGGTCCACAGAATGCAGTCTTGACAATGGCACCTGTCTCAATGAGGTCTGCGAGAACACCGTTCTTAGCAAGCTCCATATATATAGGAGTTGAGGCAGGGTATACTGATAATGTGAACTCATCATCACCTATGCTCTTTCCTCTTATTATATCGGCAGCCTCACAGATATTCTCAAAGCCACCGCCGGCACAGCCTGCGATGATACCCTGATCTACATAAAGCTTACCATTTCTTACCTTATCCTTTAATGAGTAATCGACCTTACCGTCAAGGCTTACAAGTGCTCTCTTCTCAACATCTGCAAGAACATCTGCAAGATTGGCATTTACGTCCTCGATAGTGTATGTATTACTTGGATGGAATGGCATGGCGATCATTGGCTTGATCTTTGAAAGATCTACATATACAACGCCATCGTAATATGCCACGTCACCGGGATTCATTTCCTTATATGCTTCCGGTCTGTAGTGAACATCGTACCACTCCTTGATCTTCTCATCAGTCTTCCAGATTGATGACAGACATGTGGTCTCTGTTGTCATTACGTCTATACCGATACGGAAGTCTGCCGAAAGCTTGTCAACACCAGGTCCCACAAACTCCATTACCTTATTCTTAACATAACCACAGCCAAATGTTGCACCGATTATGGCAAGAGCCACATCCTGAGGGCCTACGCCCCTGGCAACCTCGCCGTCAAGGTAAATAGCTACTACGCCCGGTCTTGCAACATCATAGGTCTTACAGAGAAGCTGCTTTGCCAGCTCTCCGCCGCCTTCACCGATAGCCATTGTACCTAAGGCTCCATAACGTGTATGTGAATCAGAACCAAGTATCATTGCTCCGCACTCTGCAAGCATTTCTCTTGCGTACTGATGTATTACTGCCTGATGAGGTGGTACATATACACCACCGAATTTCTTGGCACAGGAAAGTCCAAACATGTGGTCATCCTCATTGATGGTTCCACCTACTGCACAAAGTGAGTTGTGACAGTTTGTAAGTACATATGGAATAGGAAATTCCTTAAGTCCTGACGCTCTTGCCGTCTGGATGATTCCTACAAATGTTATATCGTGGGAAGTCATCTTATCAAACTTTATCTTGAGGTTCTCCATATTGCCTGAAGTATTATGCTTCTCAAGGATTCCATATGCCATGGTATTCTTTGAGGCTTCTTCCTTTGATGGTGCACTTCCGAGCTTGGATGAAAGTATTGCTGCAGCGTCTGCATTATCTTCCACAAGTTCCTTACCGTTTAAAAGATAAGCACCATGTTCAAATAAGTTAATCATGTCTGTTCCTCCTAATCTCAAACATCAGACTGCACGGGACCGATGTTATCTGAATCTGTTTTGTAATATCCCCTATCCATTTTCATGAAAGGCCTGATATATTTTATCACAATATCATATACTTGTGAACAAAAATTATCGTCAGGAATTAATCTTTAAGCCTGAACTTGCTGCCGGTTGAAGGCGGTTCATTCTTATTACCTAAATCCGCCTCACCGGAGCGTGTATTACTTTGAGTGTCCTCGTAACTCGCATCACCCATTGTATTCTTCCGACCATTATCTACTGTCTTATTATGGGCATTATCTTCATCAGCCCCAGATACTTTCGATAAATTTTCATAGTCACCTGATATATCACCATAAGGATTGGCTTCCTCTCCGCTGCTAAACACATCTTCTCCTATGGACATGTTCTTCAAGCGTTCCTGCATATTCTCCCGCCTTAACTGTTCCTCATACTCTTCTATCTTCTGCTTTTCTATTTTTTCTCTCTTCATCTTTCTGTCAAGAAGCCATAAATACAGTGCAAATGATCCTGCTATGATAACCACTACGATCACTATCATTATGAGATTATAATTCGGGAACATGTCTGCGTATTCCTCAGCCGACTTTCCTGTTACCGGATGGGACTCCGTTGCGTCCGGGCCGTCCTGGTTCTCACGGGTATTTTCAGTTTCATGATCACCAAAATCCGCGTCAGTCTTAAGAAAATAATCATAGACTACCCGGTTGCCGCCATGGTCGTCCCAGGTAAGGTCTATGTTATACCAGTAACCGTCTACCTTTACCCTGTTCCACAGATGTTCGCCACCATTTCCATATCCATATTCACATGTAACGGGAACTCCCGCTTTCTTCATTATCATGTAGAAGGAAAGGGCATAGCCGTTACAGCTTGAACCGCCGATATACAGTGCATTAAAGGATCCTCCGGCAGCTATATCGTACTCATTATGTAATATAATATAGTCATGGACCGCCTTTACCTTTTCATAATCGGAAAGACCTTTGATCTTATTCGCAATGAGAGTTGTCCTTAAATTCACAAGCATGCTCTTCACTCTGCTCATGCGCCTTATATTTATCTTTACATTGCAATAATCTCCCTTGTCTCTTGTGGTATAACTGAATGCATAGAACTCACCGCCGGCATACATGTTCTTCTCCATGATGCCATCAAGGATCCACTGGTAGTCAAGATACGGATCACTTTCAGTCTTAATTGAAAATGAATTACTGTATCTCAGTGCACCTCTTACCACCGCGTCATTTGCATCGTCATCATTGGAAATAACTCCAAATGATACCGGAACAACTCTAAGTATAAGGTTGTATGCGATTATCACAAGAACTATTATCTCTATGACCAGTCTGAGCTTGCTCTTTTTCTTCCTTCCTGTCAGCTTCATTTTTAATTTCTCCTCCCATTTAATATCGGCTCATTTAACATTTGCCTTAATTCCGAATATACACGTCTATTTTATCACATATATTCCCCCTGGAAAATATACAAATTACAGGGTGCCTCCTCCATTAAATCATGATTTATGAATTCTTACCTGTCTTAATCGCAGGAATTACTGTTCTTTCATATGAAATATATCCAAGTCTCCCTGTAAACTTCCCACTTTACAGATTTCTTACACATGATATAATTGTATAGATTATGATTTTTTATCAATAATCGGGTTTATATGGCGGTTATCAATGTTTTTTCGTCATATTTGTCATATTTGTATTACACAAGGAGATGTGAAAGTGAAGGACACAATCGAAATAAGATGGCACGGCCGTGGCGGTCAGGGTGCCAAGACAGCAGCCCTTTTGCTTGCAGACGTTGCCTTTAAAACAGGCAAATATGTTCAGGGATTTCCTGAGTATGGTCCGGAGCGTATGGGTGCCCCAATCACAGCTTATAACAGAATAAGCAGCGACCCTATCAGGGTTCATTCTAATATCTACACTCCACAGTATGTAGTTGTAGTAGATGAATCACTTATTGAATCTGTTGATGTTACTGCCGGTCTTAAGGAGGATGGTGCTATCGTTGTAAATACTCCAAAGAGTGCCGACGAGATACGCCCTCACCTTAACGGATATAAGGGTAAAGTATATACACTTGATGCAAGGGAGATCTCCATGCAGACTCTGGGAAAGAACTTCCCTAACTCTCCTATGCTTGCTGCCATCGTTGCAGTCAGCGGTATCATGGAGAAGGATGCCTTTCTTGCAGACATGAGAGTTTCATACAAGCACAAATTCGCCAAGAAGCCTGAAGTTATCGAAGGCAACATGAAGGCACTTGAGCTTGCATTTGCGGAGGTAACAAAATAATGAGAACAGATATCAGCAAAATCCATGAAAAAACCAGATATCAGGATATCACTCCCGGTAATCAGGTATATGGCGGCGGAACTTCAAAGGCTTTTAATACCGGCGAATGGAGAACTGCAACCCCTGTTATAGATGAAAGCAAATGTGTACACTGTCTTTTATGTGCGCCTGTGTGTCCTGACAGTTGTATACCTGTAGTAAGCGGCAAAAGGCTTGCATTTGACCTTGACCACTGCAAGGGCTGTGGTATATGTGCATACCAGTGTAAGTTCGGTGCCATCACAATGAAGGAGGGCAAATAATATGGGTATCAGAGAACGCTTATCCGGAAATGAGGCGGTTGCACATGCTATCAAGCAGATCAACCCTGATGTAATGCCTGCATTCCCTATCACTCCTTCAACTGAGATACCTCAGTTTGTTTCTACTTTTATCTCCAACGGAGAGATCGATACAGAATTTATTCCTGTGGAGAGTGAACACAGTGCCATGAGTGCTGCCATCGGTGCAGAGGCTGCCGGCTGCCGTACTCTTACAGCCACATCCTCATGTGGTATGGCTCTTATGTGGGAGGAGCTTTATGTGGCAGCTTCCAACAGACTTCCTCTGGCTCTTGCACTTGTAAACAGAGCCTTATCCGGTCCTATCAATATCAACTGTGATCACTCAGACAGTATGGGTGCAAGGGATACAGGATGGATCCAGATATATGCAGAGAACAATCAGGAGGTATATGATAACTTCGTCCAGGCTTACAGAATCGCAGAACATAAGGATGTAAGACTTCCTATCATGGTATGCCAGGATGGATTCATCACAAGCCATGCTGTAGAGAATATTGAGCTTATTGAGACAGACCAGGTCAAGAAGTTCGTAGGCGAATATGAGCCTGAGCAGTATCTCTTAAATCCTAAAATGCCTATGGCTATGGGACCTTATGCCACTTCCCCATTCTACATGGAGACCAAGATGGCACAGAACGAGGCAATGAAGAATGCCAAGAAGGTCATTCTTGATGTGGCAGATGAATTTGCCCGGATGACAGGAAGACAGTACGGCTTCTTCGAGGAATACAGACTTGAGGACGCTGATTATGCCATTGTCATGATAGGTTCTGCAGCAGGTACCACAAAGGATGCCATAGATGAACTTAGAAATCAGGGCAAGAAGGTTGGTCTCCTTAAGCTTCGTGTATTCAGACCATTCCCTGGCGATGAGATTGCCAAGGCACTGTCCCACACAAAAGCAGTTGCCATATTAGACAGATCAGAAGGCTTCAGAGCCGGTGGCGGCCCTCTCTCAGCAGAGATTAAGGAGCATTTCTACGACGCAGGACTTACCACAAAGGCTGTCAGCTATATATACGGTCTGGGCGGTCGTGATTACACTGTAGATGAAGCTAAGCAGGTATACGCTGAACTTGAAGATATGATTGAGAACGGAACCAAGCTTCCACAGTATCGGTATATAGGACTTAGAAAATAGGAGGTAAGATGAAATGGCATATAATTTTAAAGAAGTAATGAATAAGCCTGAGCGTCTTGCTCCAGGTCATAGAATGTGTGCAGGCTGCGGCGGTACCATCGCAGTAAGAAATGTACTCCGTGCCCTTCACGAGGGTGATAAGGCTGTTATAGGTAATGCCACAGGATGTCTTGAGGTTTCAACCTTCATGTATCCTTACACAGCCTATGAGGACAGCTACATCCACAATGCATTTGAAAATGCAGGTGCTACCCTTTCAGGTGTTGAAACTGCATATCACGTCCTTAAAAAGAAGGGCAAAATAGATGATACTTATAAATTCATAACCTTTGGAGGCGACGGCGGTACATACGATATCGGTCTCCAGTCACTGTCAGGTGCCATGGAACGAAATCACGACATGGTATATGTATGCTACGACAACGGTGCATACATGAACACTGGTATCCAGCGTTCATCAGCTACTCCTATGTATGCTGATACAACCACAACTCCTGTAGGTACCCAGTCAAACGGTAAAATGCAGAACCGTAAGGATCTTGCACAGGTTATGGCTGCCCATGACATTCCATATGTGGGTCAGACGACCCTTATAGGAAATATGCGTGATCTCTACGAGAAGTCAGAAAAAGCCATCTATACACCGGGTGCTGCCTTCCTTAATGTTATGGCTCCATGTCCTAGAGGCTGGAGATATCCTACAGAAAAGATCATGGATATCTGCAAGCTTGCTGTTGAGACCTGCTACTGGCCACTGTTTGAGGTTATTGAGGGCAAATGGATCCTCTCCTACTCTCCTAAGAAAAAGCTCCCTATTGAGGACTTCTTAAGAACCCAGGGAAGATTCAAGCACCTCTTCAAGCCTGAGAACGAGAACCTTCTTGTTCAGTATCAGGAAGAGGTAGACAGAAGATGGGAAGAGCTCCTCTTCAGATGTTCTAAGAATTAAGTGAATTAAGTAATGAATAAGATACAACAATCATTTTAATTGCCACAGCAAGGGTTGCTGTAATCATAAAATAAAAATCCTGCGTATCAGACCTGTTATGTATTGGAATTCCAATCATCAGGTGACATCGCAGGATTTTTTCAGCTTCAAACTAACAGCTAACTTTTCCGGTATTTCTCGTAAATCTCTATATATAGAGCAGAGCCAATGACCTTACAGCTTTGTTACGTTTGCTGCCTGTGGACCCTTCTCGCCATCTATAACTTCATACTCAACCTTGTCGCCTTCTTCAAGAACCTTGAAGCCATCCATGTTAAGTGCTGAGAAATGAACGAAAATATCTGTTCCGTTCTCATCGCTGATGAAGCCATAGCCCTTCTTTGCATTAAACCATTTTACTGTTCCTGTTTTCATTACATATACCTCCTTACATTTAACATCAACCCACTAATAATCTCATTAGGATGACGCTGCATGCCGAATCTTCACAGAAAACCCAACACATATTCAAACAGAAAACAACAAAAGGACACAGAACCACTATGTTCTATGCCCCTTTGCATTCCATATATGCATTATATTTCCTATTTATCCATAATGCAAGATATTTTTTGTGTTTTTTTAGTATTTTTGTGATTTTATGTTTTAAAAACAGTTTTCAGTGTTTTTACTTGTTTTTCTTAGCTGCCGTTACTGTTTTATCTGGCACTGCGCTTTCCGGTTGCAGCAGTCTTCTTTTCCGTCACAGTTTTTTCTTTAGCTGTAGTTGATGGAGCCTTTGCTGCCGCATCTTTAGTTCCTGCAGCTTTGGTTCCTGCAGCTTTAGTTCCTGTGGTTTTCTTCTTTGTTACAGTTCTGCTTTTAGCTGCTGCCACAGGCTTTTTCACTGTCTTCTTAACTACCGGCTTTGCGTCAGTGTAGTCATATTCAAGAATAACTGTCGAAAGTGGAGGCACATCCAGAGTAATGGTATAATCTGTTCTCTGGTTCTTAAGGGCCTCTGCCATTATCGGCTTTGGATTAAGTCTGCCTGAACCCCCGAAGCTTATATCATCTGAGTTAAGTATCTCCTTGTACTTTGTGTAACATGGAACAGGTATCTTGTAGTTCTGTCTGTCAACCGGTGTGAAGTTACAGATGAACAGAAGCTGCTTCTTAGCTGTTGAACCTCTTCTTACAAATGAAATTATGCTTGTATCAGGATGATCACAATCTGTCCACTCAAAGCCCATAGGGTTGCTGTCATTTGCATATAAGGCGTCATTTTCTGAATAGAGCTTATTAAGAGCCTTAACATATCTCTGTATACCCTGGTTAAGTGGCTCGTCAAGCACAAACCAGTCAAGGCTTCTGGTCTCACTCCACTCCCTAGGCTGGGCAAATTCCTGACCCATGAACAGAAGTTTCTTACCCGGATGTCCATACATATAGCCGTATGCCACACGGAGATTCGCGAATTTATCTCCTTCAAGTCCCGGCATTTTATTTATCATTGAGCACTTAAGGTGTACCACCTCATCATGGGACAGCACAAGCACATAATTCTCCGCATAAGCATAGGATATACTGAAGGTAAGCATGTTCTGGTTGTTCTGTCTGAAGTACGGATCCATCTTCATGTACTCAAGGAAGTCATTCATCCAGCCCATATTCCACTTAAACAGGAAGCCAAGACCGTTCATTGAAACCGGTGCAGTAACACCTGCCCATGCAGTTGACTCCTCTGCTATAAGATACGCTCCCGGATTTCTCTCTTCCATTATCCTGTTTATGTTCTGAAGCAGTGCTATCGCCTCGTAGTTTTCATTTCCACCGTCCTTGTTAGGAAGCCACTGACCATCCTGCTTACCGTAATCAAGGTAGAGCATTGAAGCAACGGCATCCACACGGAGACCGTCAATATGGAACTTCTCAACCCAGAAAAGAGCATTTGCAGTAAGGAAGTTAGCCACCTCGCATCTGCCGTAATCGAATATATATGTTCCCCAGTCAGGGTGCTCTCCTCTTCTTGGATCCGGGTGCTCATACAAAGGCATACCGTCGAAACGTCCAAGACCATGGGCGTCTCTTGGGAAATGAGCAGGTACCCAGTCAAGGATAACGCTGATACCGTTCTTATGCATGTAATCCACGAAATACATGAAATCGGCAGGTGTGCCGTATCTGCTGGTAGGTGCGTAGTAATTTGTAACCTGATAGCCCCAGGAGCCGTCAAACGGATACTCTGCAATACCCATAAGCTCTATATGGGTATAACCCATCTCCTTAATGTATGAAGCGATCTGAGGTGCCAGCTCTCTGTAACTGAAGAAGCCGTCATCCGCCTCCTCAACCTTCTTCTTCCAGGAACCCAGGTGCATTTCATATATAGACATAGGCTTTGCCATCCTGTCGGTTCTGCTGTAGGTATCTCTCTCCTTCATCCATGCGTCATCATTCCACTTGTATGAAAGATCGGCTACCACAGAAGCGTTCTCCGGTCTCATCTGTGACTGATTGCCGTATGGATCACTCTTGTAAAGGATCTCATCATATCTGGTGAGTATCTGGTATTTGTAGATAGCGCCCGGCATAACTCCCGGAATGAACAACTCATATATACCGCCGTTTTGAGTGATCTGCATAGGATTAAGTGCTCCGTCCCACATGTTGAAATCACCTACAACGCTTACACGTCTTGCATGAGGTGCCCATACCGCAAAATATGTACCCTTCACACCGTCCACAGTCATAGGATGTGCTCCCAGCTTCTCATATATATCGTAATGCTTGCCCTCTGCAAAAAGATATATATCAAAATCTGATATCATTGAAGGAAATGCATACGCATCAGCACATTTAACCACAGAACCATCCTCATATGTGGTCTCCACACGATACTTTGTACCATCGTACTGTTTCTTTGGAAAATACGCACCGAACAAGCCTGCATCTGTGATCCTGTCAAGCTCCTTTGCACGCTTACCTGTCGCAGATGTTACGACCACCTTCTCTGCGTGAGGACGGTATACCGTAATCACCTGCCCCTCTCCGTAATCATGATTACCCAGAAGATGCTTTGGTGCATTTATCTTCCCTGCGGTAAGCTCATCATATAATACCCAATTAACCCAATCTTCTACCTTCTTGTTCATATATACCTCCATTTTGAATATTTATCTGAATCTGTGAGGTTCTGACTTTCTCATACTCACTATCCTTACAATAAGAGTAACAAGAAATCCCACTATCAATACCACAGCAAATGCTGTAAACATGTTTATTCCCATCCTGTCAGGAAGGATATCCCGCAGATAATCGTCCCCGTTGAAGAAGACCGAATAATCATGTTTAAATGCCATAGCCTTTATACCGCCGAAGAAATCTCCCTTTCCGATCCATACCAGCAATATAAAGATAATCCCAATCACGGTTCCTGCGAGGCCGCCCCAGACCACACAGTCGTACATCCTTCTTCTCCGTACCACCAGAAAACCAAATACCAGAAGAATCACGGACACAAATATAAGCACCCTTGAAGCCCTGTATCCCCTGTCAAGCTTCTCTATCCTTTTGCTGTTGAAATCACTCAGCTTGATGGTTGCCGAGTCGAAGCCCTCACGGTTTCTGGCACTGAAGCTGTCAGACATTATGCTGTACTGTAGCCACGCCTCGTATGACGTAAGCTTCTCTCCTGTGGTTTCATTCACTATATCTGACTGACCTCTGGTCACATTGGATGTGTACTTGTCAAAGGGAACATCCCTGAACATAAATGCAGCACTTACCGCTGCGGACAATATCATTATCATTATGGCAAATCCCATAATGATCTGATGTATTCTATACTTTGTTTTCATCCTTCTATATTAACAGGCAGCCCTGCTGCCATTACCCTGTTCATAAATTTATACTGTTGGCAAAAAACTCACCACACCTGTTTATTTTACCATTTTACAGGGGCAATGTAAATAAACAGCCGCCTATTAAAAGTCGCGTATTTTCTGATGAAAAAAGTTAAATTTACCCTTGACAACCATATGCCTTTCTACTATTATTGAGTAGTATGTTTACATTGAATTGTCCGTGTCCGGTTTTAATGTAAAACCATTATTATAATTATTACGAATGGAGGTAAAGGTTTTGGCTAATATTAAATCAGCAAAGAAGAGAATTTCTGTAATCGAAACAAAGACGTTAAGAAATAAGATGATCAAGTCTAAGATTAAGACTGTAATTAAGAAGGTAGAGGCTGACATCGCTTCAGGTGATAAGGCTGCTGCTCAGGCAAGCTTAAAGGTTGCTACATCAGAGATCGGTAAGGCTGCTTCAAAGGGTATCTACCACAAGAACAATGCCGCTCGTAAGGTAGCTCGTCTCAGCGCTGCTGTAAGCAAGATGGCTTAAGCTTAAATCATTTTATTAATTTTTATATATTGTATATCATATGTTGGCTGCACATATGAGCATTAAAAAATCGCCTCAACCCAAGGCGATTTTTTATTTTATATATTTTCTGTTTTACATGTTTCCTATTTCGCATGCTTCCTATTTCACATGCTTCCTATTTTGTGTGCCTCGTATTTTTTACATATCTGACATCTTATATCCGCCGGATATCTCTACTATCAACAATTCTACCGCGATGGTGTCTGATATCTGACCGGTCTTGAATTTATAATCCATCTCCTGGCATTTGTCAACGATAATCCTAAGCTGCTCGTAGGAATATCTGTCGCTCTGCTCCCTGTACTTCTTCACAAGCCAGGAACGTACTCCCGTGATCTCTGCAGTCTGCTCTTCAGTCTTTCCCTCTCTGACACACAGCTTTATCTTAAGAAGGATATCAAACTGTCTTGCTATAAGGAACAGTATCTTTAACGCCGGCTCCTTTCTGTCAAGAAGTCCGTGGTACAGATGTATTGCTTTCGACTTCTGGCCTCTGGCTATGCACTCGATCATCTGGAATACATCATCCTCCGGGTTTGAGATACATATCTCATTTACATCCTTAAGAGTGATCCTCGGCACATCCATACAATAAGCAATAAGCTTATCCAGTTCATTCCTTATGACATTCATGTCACTCCCTGCATTCTCTATAAGCTTGAATACCGCGCTCTGCTCTATCTCCTTCGATACAGCCTTAACCTGGGCTGTTATCCAGATGGTGAGCGTCCTCTCATCAGGTGTGACAAATTCCAGTGTCTCGCCGTATCTGTCCACCGCCTTATAGGTTCTGCTCCGCTTGTCTACATCCTTCTCCACAAATACCATAACGGCGGTATCCGGAAGCCCCGGTATGTTATCCGCAAGATAATCATTACTCTTGGCAAATAACCCGCTTCCGCTTACCAGCACCACTCTTCTGTCTGCGAAAAACGGCATTGTCTGGCAGAAGCTTATCATCTCCGTCGGATCTGATCCTTCTCCTACAAACTTTGAGAAGTTTAAAGTGTCCTCCACATCTGTAAGAGCATTTACCAGTTTATCCTTGTACTGCTGTACAAGATACGTCTCATCTCCGAATAACAGGTAAACTCTTTTGAACTCCCCTGCCTTTATATGGCTGTTGATTATGGTCATCGGATTCTTTTTTTCTGTTTTCTTAGCTGCCATATCCTAACCTCTGACGCTGTATATAAGCTCTTTATACTGCATATGTTCTGGAATTTACAAGACGTCCCCTGAATACTCTATACTCCAGCGGTCTGTCATATAAAAATCCCTGAACGTTATTGCACTTTTCTGTCTTAAGGAACTCAAGCTGTTCCTTTGTCTCCACGCCTTCGGCAATCATATCTATTCCCATACTGTAGATCATCCTTACGATACATTTAAAGAGCACTGCATCCTTGCCCTCTGCCGACGCCACGTTATCAACCAGGGACTTATCAAGCTTTATCACGTCAATATTACCATTTGTAAGGATACTGAGGGATGAAAGTCCTGTTCCAAAATCATCTATAGCCACGGTAAAGCCTGCTTCATGCATTACCTTTATAAAGTAATCCTGCGACTCTGTATCGCTGTAATATGCAGACTCTGTTATTTCAATCTCAATATACCGTCTTGGCACATTGTATCTCTCAACAATACCAATAATCTTCTCTGTAAGTGCCTCATTGAACAAATGAACCCTTGAGAAATTGACCGAAACCTTTACAGGCTCTATGCCTGCGTCAATCTGTTCTCTTATATTCTGACATACCTTTTCAAATACATATAGGTCGAGTTCCCTGACATTTCCATCTGCTTCAAGTATAGGAATGAACACGGAAGGAGAATCAACTCTTCCCTCACGCTTCCATCTTACTAAAGCCTCTGCACCGACGATCTCATTTGTAAGTATATTTACCTTAGGCTGATAGTAAACAACAATATTCTCATCGTCTAAAGCCTTCTTAAAGGTCATGGACACCTTCTTGTTCTCTGTATCTCTCTTCATCATCTCTGATCTGTATACATAAAAGGAATCTGCGCCGTTACGTCTCGTTACACTGTATGCGATGGATGCCTTGTTGATAGCCGATTGAAATGAATCTCCGTCCTCTATCTCATACATTCCAATTCTGGCAGACACGTCAAAATTTACATTCTCGTATCTGGTATTCACTGTGATAGTTACCTGCTTAAGGAAGCTTATGAAATCCGGTGCAAATTCCTTCTTTACCAGAACAAAGAAGTTATCGCCTCCGAGGCGGCACACCATTCCATGATCTGCAAGATGCGTCTTTATAGTATTTGCATAGGCTATAAGTGCCTCATCACCGCGTCTTGAACCTACACGGCTGTTGATGTACTTGAAATTCTTTATATTAAAGAATACCGCATTATAGTCCTTAAATTCTTCCTTATCACTCATCTTCATAACGCTCATGACCATACCATGCTGGTTAAGAACACCTGTAAGAGCATCGTAATTTATGGCTTTATCCAAAAGCCTGTAAGCCCTGCTTCTTGTTCCGTAAAAGAATATAAGCCTGGAGATCTCGTCTATATCCGATATCTCCTCATCTGAAAAAACCTTATTTCTGACAGGATATGAGGTGATGGTCACAACACCCTTCTGAGGGGTCACATACTTCTTTCTGTAAGCACATTCTTCATCATAGCCCTCCTCCGACTCAACCAGATTAAAGTTTAACCGCTCTCCATGGGTCAATGGATTGTGCACCGGGGACTCTATGCTTACTGTCATACATCCGACATTAAGCTTTTTACATACATCCCCTATTGCGATGCCGATATGCTTATTTACCTGATTGTGATCAGACACATCATCGGGCAATCCGTTTATCACTTCATATATTTTTTCTTTGGTCACTACACTCATGTCCTACCTCTTTCCAGTCCTCACAAACAACACCGTTCCAAGTACAACAACTGCAAGTGAAATAATCTGGGATGTTGAAAATACTCCAAGACTTCCCCTGTAATCATCCCTTAAAAATTCTATGGCAAATCTTCCGATTCCATACAATATAAAATAGAGTGCACCTACTCTTCCGTCTGCATGTTTCCTGCTTAAGTAGAAATACAAAACAGCAGCTATCACAAAATCTCCCGCTGAAGATATGAGCTGTGTAGGTATAAGCTTTACATTATTCGGTGCATAATCCGAATGTTTAAATACAATGGAAAATGCCGACTCTGTTCTTGCACCGTAGCAGCAGCCTGCAAAGAAACATCCTATACGTCCGAATCCCTGTCCAACGGCAACTCCCGGCATTACTATATCAAGATATGGTAAAAATGCGGTTTTCTTTATCTTCTTGATATATAGCATGCTGGCAAGCACTCCGCCGATTATACCTCCGTATACCACGAAACCGTTCTTGAAATCCAAGAGTATAGACGGATCCTTTATTATCTGCGGAAGCTCTACTATATAATATAAAAGCTTACAGCCAACTATTCCGCCGACTATGGCACACACCAGTATTCCATACAGAATATCCCGATCAAGCCCCTTCTTCTTAGCCCAGTACTCTGACAGGAATAATGCCGCAAGAAACCCTACAGCGATCATAAGTCCGTACATGTGAAGGGTCAACGGGCCTATATTTATATCATTAAACATATATACTCCATTCCGCAGCCTTAAGCCGCTCCAAACAAATATTCACAATACGCTTTTAATTGTAACACATCCCCAGTGGTATTTGCAAAAATATTATTGGATATTTCTGTCAACATATACTGCTGCGGGAACCTTTGGCAGTGTCTGACAATATCACATCTTCTGTATATTAAATAAGTTTTTCCAGTTCCATAAACACCCTGTCTGCATACAGTTGCTTTATGTTATGTCTCGTCATGCCAGCCACATCTGAACTAAACCGAAATGTGTTTTCCCTGCCATCTGCAATAATACAAAAATATACCTGCCCTTGAACACTATCCGGATTATTTGGATCTATATTACCGGTCGTCCCGGTTATCCCGATGGCAATGTCCGTCTTTAACTTATCCTTAACTGTACGCGCCATTTCAGCGGCACATTCACTTGAATATACTCCATATTTTTTTATAATCTTCTCATTCACCCCAATAAGTACTTTAGTCTCATTCAGGTAAGTAACATATCCCCCCGGAAATATACCAGATGCCCCTTCGGTATCCGTTATCATGGAAGCTATCATACCAGAGGTACAGCTCTCCATTGTGGAAATAGTTGTATGTGTTTCAATCAGCTTTTTTATTATCCTGTCTTTGTCTTCCTGTTTCATTTTGTACACCGGCCTTCATTTTTCGTAATTTATATCAGTGCAATTATAAGCTTTTTTCTTTAAAATGTCCCGTGATTTATTACGTGAAATATCATTTTTCTTTAATCTTCCACCTGACGCAGAAAAACCTGCTTAATCTATATACCCCGACAAGCTCCAATCACCTCTTTCTATAGATAATATGATTGCTCCGTGCTCCTTTGTTGTCATATATTTTGTATCTGCCATCTTCAGCCTCTCCAGCGTCTCTGCATGTGGATGTCCATATCTATTGTCTTTTCCACAGGATATAATTCCATACATTGCCGACACTCTTTTTAGGAAATCACTGCCGCTGCTATTCCTGCTTCCATGATGTCCCACCTTCAGAATATCGCAGGCTATACTATCGGAAATCTCCCCCAGACTATTTTTTTCATACAATTCAATAAGTCTTTTTTCCGCAGCAATACCTGCGTCCCCCACAAACAACAGACTCAAAGAAGCATCTGAGTCACTTGATTTATTTAAATTTTCTATATCCGCTTCTCTTACGTCCCATGTAATTGTTGTTTTCAAGATCATGGACAGGTTGTTTGTATCCAAGACACCCTGTCCGGCTTCTTCATCCGGATACAGACATTCTATATTTATGGTCTCAGCATGTTGGTGATTATACGTAATGTTATCACCGGGCTTCATGTATATTATGTTCACGTTATTTGCTATTGCCTCTGACTTCAATTCTTGAAGGGCATCCTGATCCCCGTACTCAGGCAGCACCAGATTGACCACATGCACGCCGCTCTGTTCCTCATTTAACAAATATTCCAGACCGGACACATGATCTACGTCACCATGAGAGACAAACGCATATTCCACCTCCGAAACCCCATAATATTTCAAAACAGGTACCATAACATACTCTCCGACTCTTTTGTTGGAGGAAGAACCCCCATCAATAAGTATTCCCCCATGACCGGATGTACGAAGCAGCACTCCGTCCCCCTGACCTACGTCCATGTAGACAATCTTGAGAGATTTGTCATACGAATATACTTCATATACTACAGTCAAAGAAAGTACTGCAGCCAGCATCAAATACAAAATTGGTCCTTCCCTCTCTGTTTTTCCAATCCGGATCATCCGCAATATGGCAAATATCAAAACAACCGAGAGATAATATACAAATAGCATTCCAATACTTATGTGTCCCACAAGCACGGAAGCACCGGGAAGTCTTGAGGCAAATATACATAAATGTTTATAGCCAAAAAGAATAAGTCTGACAGGATATGTCATGACAACTGCAGCCCCCGTAAAGAACAAACCAGTCAATACAACCAGGATACTTCCGCCTACAATTAGTGACACCAGCGGAATCACTATCAGGTTAATAAAGATCGAGTACGGCGGAAATTGATAGTAATAGTAAATGATAACAGGTGTGGTAGTAATAAATGACGCAATTCCCACCACGAGAGCATCAATTAATTTTATTATCATTTTCCTTAAGCTCATAATCTTTTTATGCTTTTGTTTTTTCTTTTCATCCGCCTCTTTGATGAACCGCTTAAACATCCTCAACAATTTACGCAATTGGGGTGCAACAACTGTCACTCCTGTTATTGCTGCAAACGAAAGCTGAAATCCGGCATCCAATATTACATAAGGATTTCCCAAGACCATTATTATCATTGCAAATCCCATGGATGTTGGTGCGTCGGTCTTTCTTCCGAAATACTCGGCAGCTATGGATAATATAAGCATTATCACCGCCCGTTCCGTAGAAGACGACATACCTGTCATAATTCCATATAGGACTATTATAGCAATTGAAAATGTTCCTGATATAAACCTGCCAATCCTTAATTTTCTCAAAAAACCATACAAAGTCATGCCAATAATAGCAACATGAACACCCGATATGGCCATGATATGGGCAATTCCATTTTCGCTATAGAGCTTTTTTATATTTTTATCCAATGTGGATTTGTCTGCAACGAGCATTGCCTTTACTATGCCGGCAGACTCGGAGTCAAATGAATTATCTATTATTTTTGTGCACCTGTTCTTTATTCCGTAAAGAAAGCCTTCAATGCTGTATGGTCTGTGGTTCCCGCTTTCTATAGTCCCATTTGAAATACAAAGATAATATCCCTTATTTCTCAGATATATGTATTGATCAAAGGTTCCCGGATTTGTAGCGGAATCAGGAACACTTACAGTCCCCGACATACAGATATAATCTCCATTAATATAATCTAAATAAATATGATCTGTATTGCCGGGATTGTTCTTCCGTTCCTTCCCTGCAGAAGTATATATAACAATTCCGATTTTCCCTTTATAGTCAAATTCAGAGCTTACTATACTATCCGCCATAATATAGTAAGTATCGCTGAGACCGTCCGTTTTTATTTCCTTTATCTTACCGGAAACTGTACAGGGCAGCTCACGGTCTCCGATTTCCGTACACAGCTTTTCCTTTTTTCCGGTACTCATAATGTTCAACACGCCCATTACAAAAAAAATGAACATGAAAAATAAAGCAACCATACTCCGGATATTCTTATTTCTTACTATCCAGAGTATGGTTGTTAATAATATTATCACGCACCAAAAATAATTCTCTGTGATTACCGCGGCCTCTCCAAGCAACATGCATAATGCAACAAAGAATATTGGTCTTTTTATTTTCTATTCCTTTCTACTGAAAGCCTGTTAATTACCGGCTTTGCAGTTTTTAATTACCTTTCGATTTCTCATCAGCTTATCGGCACAGTGTATAATCCGGTCCGTAGGTTACGGCAAGCTGTACCTTCTCGCTGATATTATTGTCTGTGACACCTTCTACCATGATGTTAACATTGTCTATATACGAAAGAGATGTCAGTGAATTAATTACCGAGTACATGGCAATATCCGTTTTGGCAACAGCATTGCTCAAAAACTCCCGGCTAAACTCAATATAGCACACACCATCATTTACACTGAGACTTACAATATATGTGTCTGACGGAAGCGTCGGTTCAGTATCATCACCGGAACTTACCTTCAGTGCTTCTATGATCTGCTTCTCTACAGATATTGCATCAGACAGATCTACATTTATCTCCCGTCCCACCAGTCCTGCTCCGTCCAGGGTTCCGTAGTACACCATTACATTGTATTCTGCCTCAAGATTAGCATCGTCTATATTTGCAAATGAATTTTCATTGTAGCCATGATATATGGCATCATCACCGGTAACGATATTGTGCATTTCAAAGGTGACGGAATTCACTTCCTCTATCCTGCACAGGCTCAAGGTAAATGCCTTTTTTGAAAGATTAAGGGTATATGCGTCTGTCCTTGAACTATCGATATTAAAGATAACCGTCACCGTTCCCTCACCATCAAAGCTATATCGCTGATACTCCATTCCCTGGGCCACCGGAACAGCCTTCGCGGCATCCTCCGGTTCGGTTATGATGGCATTCATAACTGCATCAATCTTGCTCTCAGTTGAGGCAAGGGGATCCACATTAATTTCTGCGTTGCTTAAGTCTGTCCAGTCATGGTCAACATAGCTTACAGTCATGGTCTTAAGGGCATTTGCTGCTTCGCCGTCTCCTTCATTATCATCCACGATTACAGTACTTGCCTCGCTGTTATTATCCATGACTATTGTATTTTTCTCATCATCAGCACCTTTTCCACACGATGAAAGAAAAAGACCTGCCAGCAAAATAATAAAAACCAGTTTGCTGTTTTTCTTAAAAAGCCCCATGTCTATTCACCATCCTTTTCCCTGTTCATAGGAACTCTCACTGTAAATGTGGTTCCCTTACCGGGCTCACTATATACATTAATGGTGCCTCTATGAAGCGTTATTATATTTTTTGAAATAGACAGGCCAAGACCGGTTCCTCCCGTATCACGGCTTCTCGCCTTATCGACTCTGTAAAATCTCTCAAATATATGATCTACGCAGTCATCAGGTATTCCAACACCGGTATCTGCCACTTTAATGTACAGATTGTTGTAATCCGCATTAAGGGATACTCTGATGGAACCACCTTCTATGTTGTACTTAATTCCGTTTTCAATAAGATTGGATATGGCAAGCGTAAACTTCACCTTATCTATATCTGCTTCAACATCACGGAAGCTTTCATAGGATATATCTATATTCCTCTTTCTTGCCAAAGGATTAAGTCTCTTTAGTATAACATCCATCAGTTCATTTATATCTGTTCTCTCAAAGTTCAGATTGCCCGAATCCCTCTCTGTCTTAACAAGGGTAAGAAGATCTGTGATTATCTGGCTCTCGCGGTCTATCTCAGACACAATATCCTTCATAAATTCACGATACATGTCCGCAGGCACATTCTCCTGCATAAGAAGTGACTCAGACAGAACCTTCATTGATGTTATTGGCGTTTTTAATTCATGGGATACGTTTGAAACAAATTCCTGGCGGGATTCCTCAAGAACCTGTGCCTGTGCAAATACTTTATTTATGTCATTTGTCAGTATACAGGTCTCCCTAAAACCACCTTTTATGTCAATGTGGCTGAGGAAACCGTCCTTCATGTTCTCCACATGTTTTCTGAGCTTCATGATATCACGGACGGAAAGTCTCGCAATAAGAAATGCCAGGATCACTGTAAATAATCCTATCAGCACAAGGATTACATACGAAAGCTTTCTCTGATATCTGAGCAGCGTATCTATGCTGTCTGTAGCGGCAACCATCACCGCAACACCTGAAATATTATTATCCCCCGAGGTAACCGGACTTACATAATGCACATATTGATCTGAATACTCCGCATATTTATCCAATTTGCCGGTCATAACCTTATAGATATCCGAATCCAGCAATATGCGTCCGTCCAGCTTGTGGTATGTATCCACAGCAACTCTGTAATTATCATCAAGCACTATTATCCTGCCTGCAAATGCACTGGCAAGAGTAGCAATATCATCATTGCAATAATAGTAATCCATCTCCCGGAGGCTTCCTCCAATGAGCATTTCATCAAGCTGCTCAGCCCCTTTAGCCAGCCTATGCTCCAGATCGTCCCTTAATCTTCTCTTTGTATACAGGCATGTAACCACCAGAGCTGCAAATACAAATGTACACACCAGTAACAGTATCAGAAAGGTAATGGTAAGCTTTTGGCTTAATCTGAAGCTTCCCTCCTTCTGGGACTGCCCCCCTGCCTGCGGCTGCTGTTCTGCTTTTTCTGTTTCCGTACTTACTGCCTTATTCTCCATAACTGCCATCACTCACAATTAACCTTTAAAGAAATATCCTACTCCCCATTTGGTATGAATATACACAGGCTCACCCGGATTTTTCTCTATCTTCTCTCTCAATCTCCTGACATGTACATCCACTGTTCTTGCGTCTCCCGGATATGTGCTGCCCCATATGGTATCAAGGAGTTCATTTCTGGAATAAACCTTGTTAGGATGTGCCATAAGAAGCTCCAGCAGGTCAAATTCCTTAGCGGTAAGATTAAGCTCAGCCCCCTGGACAAACACTCTTCTGCTGTCAATCTCAACTCTCATGCCGTTGATCTCCATGATATTGGCAGGCTTAACAGGCTCTGTCTTTCTTCCGCTTCTTCTTAATATTGCCTTGATTCTTGCCTTAACCTCAAGGATATTAAATGGCTTGGTAATGTAATCATCAGCCCCATACTCCAGACCCATGATCTTGTCCATATCATCACCCTTTGCTGTAAGCATGATAATAGGAACATTGGAAAATTCCCTGACAAGCTGACACACCTCTATTCCTGTATAAACAGGAAGCATGATGTCCAACAATACAATATCGTAATTATTATTCTTTATCTTCTCAAAGGCCTCGCCACCATCGTAGGCAACGTCAACCTCCATATCATCCTGCTCAAGACTAAATTTCAGTCCCTTAACTATTAATTTCTCATCATCTACCACAAGAACTCTCTTCATTATTAACTTTCCTCCCAGATTCGGATTCCTGCCAGGCCTGTCCAAAACCTTCTGCCTTCACCATCCTCCGGCACAAAATCCTGTCAGTCTGCTGCATGTACCCTGTTGTTTCTTCTATATGCAAATACTGTCTTTTATCTTCTCGTAAAGGGCATCACCTATGCCATTTACATTCTTAATCTCATCTATTGAACTGAAGGCTCCGTTTTGGCTTCTGTATTCCACTATCGCCCGGGCTTTCTTTTGCCCGATACCGGAAATAGCTGTCAGTTCCTCTTCTGACGCGGTATTTATATTCACTCTGCTATCTGACCCATTCCCGGAGCCACCGCTGTTCCCACCGGCAGACGTTCCTTCGCTTCCGGCACTCAGTCCACCCCCGGTTGAGGGATATCCACCATCTCCGGGAACCACTTCGCCCTCATGGGGAAAATAAATCTTCTCACCATCCGTTACAAATGCTGCAAGATTTATTCCTGATGTATCGGCGTCCTCTGCAAATCCCCCCGCCGCAATAAGTGCGTCGTTGTATCTGCTACCTGCCGGAATATAATACAAGCCCTCGGTCTTAACTGCTCCGCAGACAAATACACACAACGCGCCGTCAGATGTAACACCATCACCATGACCATCTGTTGATCCATTACCGGATCTTCCTTCTGAGCCACCATCTACTGCAGCAGCTTCATCCTGTACATCCTTTGAACTATCACCTGATATGTCCTCTTCACCGGAATCGTCCTTCGAACCGCCACTTCCCGAAACAGCTTCTGTCCCGGTAGTCTCACTGCTGTCACCGGAATTGTAGGAAATGGTTTCCCCACATCCCGAAAGTGAGACAGCTCCCATGAATATCAACATCCATACAAGAAATGCCCTTACAAATACCTGCTTATTAATTTTATTCAAATAGTCTACCTCCTGTCATTGCATACACCCATTGGGTAATGAACCCGTTTCATTGCAATATCAGGACGCTAAACGCACACACTATAATTTTAACCAAGTTTCAACTTTTTTACAATATTATTTTCAAACTATTAATAAAATATTTCTTTCATGTAAATCAGAAAAATAAAAGGAATATATAGTCTGCAGTGACCATAGCGAAAGGGGTCACTAATACTATATATTCCTTATTTTTCCGTACGGCATGGTCAAGCTTAACCCTTGCCCCACTCTATTAAACTATTATGAACTGTAATCTGCCATGTAATTAAAACAACGGTGTCTTAAGAATAGCAGTACCAATACCCTTCTCAGTAAAGAACTCAAGAAGCAGGCAGTGTTCAAGACGTCCGTCAAGGATATGGACTCTTGCTACGCCGTTATCCATTGCCGCAATACAGTTGTTAAGCTTTGGAAGCATACCGCCGCCAACTACACCATTGTCAATAAGCTCTCTGGCCTCGTCCAGGTTCATCTCCGAAATAAGAGTTGACTTGTCTGTAGGATCGATGAATACTCCCTCAATATCTGTAAGGAATACCAGCTTCTCTGCATTTAAGGCTGTTGCAACCGCACACGCTGCGTCATCTGCATTTATGTTATAATCTTCAAATTCATCACTTACACCGATAGGGGCTACAACAGGAATGAAGTCATGCTCAATCAGGGTGTTGAGGATCTCTGTGTCAACCTCTGTGACCTCACCTACATAACCTATATCCTTGCCGCCGGGGAAACGCTTCTTAACCTTTAAGAGTCCGCCGTCCTTGCCGCTTATACCAACTGCCTTAAGACCAACCTGCTGCATAAGGCTTACAAGGCTCTTATTTACCTTTGAGAGAACCATCTCTGCGATCTCCATGGTCTCTGCGTCGGTAACACGAAGACCGTTTATGAACTCAGCCTCCTTGCCAACCTTCTCTACCCACTTGCTGATCTCCTTGCCGCCGCCATGAACGATGACAGGCTTCATGCCCACAAGCTTTAAGAGGGCAACGTCCTTGATAACATTGTATTTAAGCTTCTCATCAAGCATTGCACTTCCACCATACTTTACAACCACTGTCTTGCCCTGGAACTTCTGTATAAAAGGAAGTGCCTCTATAAGGGTCTGTGCCTTTGAAATGATCTGTTCTACTGAATAATCGCCTTTTACCATTTTATCTTACTCCTCGCTTTCCACTATGTAACAATCTACTTTCTGTATTCTGCATTTATCTTGATGTAATCATATGTGAGATCACAGCCCCAGGCAGTTGCCTTAGCCTTTCCAAGCTTCAGGTCAACAGTGCAGGTAACACTCTTCTCCGAAAGGATCCTGGTTGCGTATTCCTCATCATATTCCGTTGCCATACCATTTTCAACTATCAACAGCTCTCCCACACTGCTGGCAATATGGAGGTCTGTCCTGTAGGGATCAAAATGTGCCCCACTCTGTCCCATGGCACTTATAAATCTGCCCCAGTTAGCATCTGAGCCGTATATGGCACACTTTATAAGGTTTGAACACACAATAGCCTTTGCAAGCTTTCTGGCATTTATGAGGTTAGGTGCATTTACCACGTCCACCTGGAACATCCTGGTGGCTCCCTCACCGTCTGCCGCTATAGCCTTGGCAAAGTATGTGTTTATATATTTTAATGCCTCTGCAAATACCTTAACGTCCTCGGTATCAGCTTCTGTAAGCACCGGGTTTCCCGCCATTCCATTTGCAAATATCATTACCGTATCATTTGTGGACATATCTCCGTCCACAGATACCATGTTGTAGGTCTCGTCCACATCCTCCTTAAGAAGCCTGTGAAGAAGATCATATTCCACATTGAGATCTGTTGTGATAAAGCTCAGTACCGTGCCAAGGTTGGGATTTATCATTCCTGAGCCCTTGCACATTCCACCGATGGTTATGTCCCTGCCCTTTATCTTTATCTTAACCGCTATCTCCTTATTATAGAGATCAGTGGTCATTATGGCATGACTGGCATCGGTACCGTGGGCTATGTCATAGTCGTAATCCTTGACCAGCATATCTATGCCATGCCTGATGGTATCCATCGGAAGTCTGAGACCTATTACTCCTGTGGAGGCTACCGCAATGCTTTCTCTGTCTATATTTAGTTTTCTTCCAAGGTATTCCGCCGTTTCCACCACGTCATGATATCCCGCATCGCCGGTACAGGTATTTGCCACGCCGCTGTTTACCACCAGTGCCTGACATTTCTTCTTCCCGTCGGTCAAACTGCGATCCCACATAACAGGAGCCGCTTTCACTACATTTAAGGTGTAGGTTCCAACCGTAACTGCCGGAACGTCACTGACCAGCAGTGCCATATCCTTCTTGAGCTTGTTCTTTCTTACACCTGCATGTACGCCGCCTGCACGAAATCCCTTCGGTGCTGTTACTCCACCTGAGATTATCTCCATGTCTTTCTCCGATTTTTATTTCTTTATGGGAATATAGGAGCCATCATGAGCCCCTCTTCCTCAGGGAGTCCAAACATAAGGTTCATGTTCTGGACTGCCTGGCCGGCGGCACCCTTTACTATGTTGTCAAGGGCTCCCATTGCCACTATCCTGTTGGTTCTTTCATCTATCTTGAAGTTCACATCAACGTAATTGCTTCCCTCTACCCATCTGGTCTCAGGGCATACATCCTTATCAAGGACTCTCACAAATCTCTCGGCAGCATAATACTTGTCGTAAACTGCCTTTACCTGCTCGTATGTTACCTTCTCCCTGAGGTTGCCGTAAGCTGTTACAAGGATACCTCTGTTCATTGGAACAAGGTGCGGTGTGAAGTTTATAAGTATCTTCTCGCCACAGGCGTAACCAAGCTGCTCCTCGATCTCAGGGGTGTGTCTGTGGGTTGTAACGCCGTATGCCTTTATGCTTTCATTTACCTCGCAGAAGAGATTTGCAAGCTTGGCACTTCTTCCTGCCCCAGAGGTTCCTGACTTAGCATCTATTATAATTGAATTAGGATCGATAAGCCCTTCCTTAACTAACGGATATAAGGTAAGGATCGAGCATGTGGTGTAGCAGCCCGGATTTGCCAGGAGACGACAGTTCTTAACCTTATCCCTGTTGATCTCACAGAGACCATACACAGCTTCGTCTATGAACTCAGGGCTCTTGTGCTCTATCTTGTACCACTTCTCATATGTAGCAACATCCTTTATCCTGAAGTCAGCACTAAGGTCGATGATCTTAACCTTGCTAAGTATCTTCTCATTCACCAGTGAGGCACAGAGTCCCTGTGGTGTAGCGGTGAATATTACATCAACCTTCTCTGCAAGCTCTTCCATATTATCGTCCATGCACTTGTCATCTACGATCTGGAACATGTTGCCGTATACTTCATAATACTTCTTATCAATATAACTTCTTGAGCCATACCACACTATCTCTGCGTCCTTATGTCCCAGAAGTATTCTTACGATTTCCTGTCCTGCATATCCTGTAGAACCTATAATACCTGCTTTAATCATACCTTGTGTCCTTCCATTCCTATTTCTTATGTGAAATTTACAAAATCATTCTAACACTGCAAATACGTCCTTGTATGCCATCGATTTATCAGTATGCATACAGATTACATACTACTCTTATTTATCCACATAGTCAAATTTTTTGCTTCGTATACGATGGTATATACTCTGTCTTATTGCCATACATACAAACAAGATACGAACCCGCGGTTGTATTCAGTTATACAAACTTCTTATCCCGTGCTTCGCTTGGTTTATAATTATACATTCTTCATGCATAATATGCAAGATGTTTTTCGATTATATTTTCTGTTGCCGTTATTCTTCTGCAAGTTCGGCTATTCCGTGGCATTTTCCAAGTATTTTTAAGTGAGTTTCCAGTCTTTTCCTCAATCCATAATATAATATTTCATGTATATTTTTTTGTATATTTTCTTTTTTAGGCTTGCATATTATTCATAGTAGTTGTATATTAGACGAAAAGAGAATTTTTATTCAGGAGGATTTATAAAATGGCAAAAGAAAAAGTTGTCCTTGCTTATTCAGGTGGTCTTGATACCACTGCTATCATACCTTGGTTAAAGGATTTCTATGACTACGAAGTTATCTGTGCATGTATAGATGTTGGTCAGGAAAGCGAGCTTGACGGTCTTGATAAGCGAGCAAAGGAATCAGGTGCTTCTAAGTTATATATCTGTGATGTTGTTGATGAATTATGTGATAATTACATAATGCCTACTGTTAAGGCTGACGCAGTTTACGAGAACAAGTATCTTCTCGGCACATCATTTGCAAGACCTCTTATTGCTAAGGAGCTTGTTCGTATAGCCCGTGAAGAGGGTGCTGTTGCTATCTGCCACGGTGCTACAGGTAAGGGAAATGACCAGCTCCGTTTCGAGCTTTCTATTAAGGCTCTTGCACCGGACATCAAGGTTATTGCCGTATGGCGTGATCCAAAGTGGACACTTCAGTCAAGAGATGATGAGATCGCATTCTGTAAGGCTCATGGCATTGATCTTCCATTTGACGCAAGCCATTCATACAGCCGTGACAGAAACATCTGGCATATAAGCCATGAGGGTCTTGAGCTTGAGAACCCTGCATGTGCTCCTAACTATGATGACCTTCTTGTATTAAGCGTAACTCCACAGAACGCTCCCGATGAGGCTGAGGATGTTGAGCTTGAGTTCGAAGCAGGTATGCCTGTTGCAATAAACGGCAAGAAGATGAAGACCTCTGACATCATCAGAGAACTTAACGCTCTCGGAGGCAAGCATGGTATTGGTATCATTGATATTGTTGAGAACCGTGTTGTCGGTATGAAGTCAAGAGGTGTTTACGAGACTCCCGGCGGAACAATCCTTATGGAAGCTCACAAGCAGCTTGAGGAGATCTGCCTTGACCGTGAGACTCTTGCATTCAAGAAGATCGTTTCAACAAGATTTGCAGATCTTGTGTATGAAGGAAAATGGTTCACACCACTCCGTGAAAGCCTTTCAGCATTTGTTGATGAGACGGACAAGACTGTTACAGGTACAGTTAAGATGAAGCTCTACAAGGGTAACATCATCAAGCAGGGAACAACCTCTCCATACTCACTTTACTCAGAGAGCCTTGCTTCATTCACAACCGGTGATCTCTATGATCACAAGGACGCTTCAGGCTTCATCAACCTCTTTGGTCTTTCAATGAAGGTTCGTGCAATGCTTAAGGCTGAGCGTGAGAAGAAGGAAGAAAAATAATACTTTTTCGCAGATAAAATACAGGGGCTATACAGTCTTGATGACACGCAGTCATCACAGATTGTATAGCCCCCTTTTTTCAGTTCTGTATACTCTTTTTGTTCTTTCCCACTACCAGGGTCATCATGAAGATCGCCACGGCAAATAATACCTGGACTCCCATTGCCTGTAGTGTCACTCCAAGCTTTCCACTGCCGTTCTTATATATGTTCTCGCAGGCGATCACATACCAATATGCAGGAAGAAAATGTGCTACCTTTATGACTCCTGCTCCAAGATACTGCATAGGCACAAATACGCCGGATAAAAATGCCATTCCAAGACCTACTATGTTGGAGAGCATTGAAACCACCTGGTCATTTGCCGCCACCTTACTGAACAGGAAGGCAATATTCACTGCCACTAACATGTACACAAGCATATTGGCCATGTAAAGACAACTCTGGACAGTAAGCAGATTGTCCCGGAGCATTATTCCATCCATCATAACATACGGCACACAGACCCCAAGTCCTGTAATGATAACCGCAAGAAGCAGCTCCTTATTGATATTCACATATTTGTATGATGAACACTGGATCCTGTTTCTAAGCTCCTTTTTGTTATAGATCATAAGTATCGGCGTTATAACATTCACAAGCTGCATAAGCAGTATCCACGGTATATAGGAATAAAGCCGCTCCTGCTTGGAGAAATAACTTTTATTCCCCTTAAGCTTCACCTCCGCATGTTCCTTAAGGGAGTCTCCTATGATATCTGCTGCCTCCCCCTCATCATAGCCTGCCGCCATCAGAGTAGAAAGCTTCTGCATAAAGCCGTTCATGTCTCCCTCAAATAAGCTTGCGGTGTCAGTTCCTGGGATTGTCATGAGCTTTAACATCCCATCGGCATTTCCCGCCTTAACTGCCTCACCAAAGCCCTCCGGTATCACCAGATAACAGTGTATGTTCCTGTTGTAAAGGGCATCCTGAACAGACTCCTTATCCTCATCAATGCCAGCCACCCTTTCATGGTGCTCACTCAGGTAATCCGTCAGTTCCTTTGATATGCTGCTTCCATCATGATCCGAATATGCAAATAAACACTGCTTGTCCGTGTACTCCGTTTTCTCCTCACTGCTGACATTCAATATGATCATCATCATTCCTATGAATATTCCAAGCCACATTAACACCTGGCCTACATATCTTCGGAGTATCTTAAAATAAGACTTAAACACTTGCATATTTATTCCTCCTTACTATCAGGATACTCACAGCCACAAGGAGCACCGACTCTATTACAAGGGTCACTATATCCTTTGTAAATCTGTTGTAGTTATCATATACATTTAACGTATAGAAGCAGTCTGTGATAAGTGCCGCCGGGTTTATCCTGTTGATCACCGGGCACTTCATTTCTATCATGTTCTTAAGTCCCGACACACACAGATCTGCCATAACAGAAAGTGCCATGGACACTCCCACTGCTATACCTATCTTACCACCGACACCGATATTTCTTATGCTTCCGATTATGACGCCCATGGCAAGGCCTATCATGCAGCCTACAAACAGTGTAAGGATGATCGCCGGATATTTGTGTCCAAAGTCCACTCCAAGAAAGGTCATATACAGAAGGGTTATAAGCTCAACAACAAAATGTATGAACAGCATTGCCGCATATTCCGCACATACTATCATCAGCTTTCCGGTGGCTGATATGTTTCTCCTCATTCCCAGGGCACTTACATTTCCCTGGATGTTGTGAGTTGTATACAGGGATGAAAATGAGGCGAAGAGACAACTCATGGCAAATATAGCAAAGAAATAATTATTGTACTGATCCTGGGAGCCGTCGGTGGTAGCCTCCTCTGTATAGAATACAGTATCCCATAACATAGATCCCATGATCTCCGACAGCTTATCCGGATCATCCTCTGCAATCTTCTTATACATATAGCTGTTCTGTAGATACTGATCCAATATATTCTTGACCGTTGATGTTTTGTAGTTCTCATCTCTTGTATACATATGACAGTCCCCGGAATATATGACCGCACACACCTCATCATTGTTTAAAGCGTCCTGTGCCTCCTGCTCATCCATTACTTCCGGCTCAATAAGTGCCTCACCATTCTCTCCCTTTATGGATGAGAATAAGGTATTAAGCATTAACGAATTGTCCGTCTCCTGTTCCACCAGAGCCACCTTCACGTCCTTAAACATCTCACCCTTCTCCATAAGATTGCCCATGGCCATATACATGAAGGTTGCCAGGGCTATGGGGAATATCAGGGTCCAGAAGAGCGTCACCTTTCCGTTTATTATTGTTTTTATGCAATATTTAAAATTGTGAAAAAACATATTCGTTTCCCTCCTTAAGATATAAAGTGCACCATTTTAATATGCACCTTCGATGCATGAGCACCTCCTAGTCTCTAAGTTCCTTTCCGGTAATCTCAAGGAATACATCATTTAAGGTTGGAAGCTCTGTATATACTCTTCCGTAGGTTATGTCCCTGTCCTTAAGAAGCTCCATAAGTCTTATGATATTATGGCTTCCGCCGGAGAAATAAACCTTGACGCTTTCATCCCTCATTACAACGTCATACACATGAGGGACAGCCTTTATGGAAGTAAGAAGCTCCTCTGTAACGTCAGCGATCTCAACTGTAATGGTCTCCGTATTCTTGATCATCCGCTTAAGCTCTTCCTTGGTTCCCAGAGCCACACTCTTGCCCTTATCCATAATGAGGATACGGTCGCAGAGCTGCTCCACCTCCTCCATGTAATGAGACGTATAAACTATAGTTGCCCCTTCCCTGTTAAGCTTCTTTATCCCCTCAAGGATATTGTTTCTGCTCTGGGGATCAACTGCCACAGTCGGCTCATCGAAGAAAATTAGCTTTGGCTTGTGGGCAATCCCGCAGGCTATATTAAGTCTTCTTAACAGACCTCCCGACAGCTTCTTTGGAACAAACTTCCTGTAATCTGCTATATCAACAAATTCCATTGCTTCCTCCACATATCCGGCACGAAGTTTCTTGTCCTTTATGTACAGTCCGCAGAAGTAATCTATATTATCATATACGTTAAGCTCGTCAAATACCGCCACATTCTGCATTACCACTCCTATGTCCCGCTTAAGATCATAGCTTCCGGAAGTCATCTTCTTTCCGAACACCTTAATGTCGCCCTTATCATATGAAAGCAGAGAAAGGATACAATTTATGGTGGTGGTCTTTCCTGATCCATTCGGTCCCAGAAGACCGAATACCTCTCCCTCTTTAACACTCATATTAAAATGATCCAGTGCCAGCATATCCTTATACCGCTTCACCAGATTATTTACCTCTATGGCATATTCCATTTTCAATCCCTCCTTAATTGAACATCAGCCCATAATAAATCGCCTACGGCGAGGGCTGACGCTACATGTCAAGTTTTCATAGAAAACTTGACACATCCTGCTGTTGACACGGCTCACAAAGTGATGACGTGTAGTGCTTATCTTATATTTATATATTACAATTTTTCTCCGTCTTCTCATAGTGAGTAAGGTCATTAAATTATGTGACATTTGTCATTATTGCTTTTCCTTGAGGCTGCCTGTATACTTATCAACAGGAATATATCAATTACAGCCGGGCTTAGGAGGACTCGGGGGAAGACTATAAACAGGAGGAGCATTATGGGGATTATCTGGTCTAAATTATTTCTTTATATATCCGGATTTCTGCCGGTGTTATGCCGGGAAAGCTATGACCTTCCTATGGTTGCCTCCTGTCTCTTAGGTATTATCGGGGCAAATATCTCCTACGTCATACTGGAGGATATTCTGACAAAAAAAGATCCCATTACCGACCTTGATATGAAAAACAGACACAGGTATAAAATGTGGTGCAGTCTTATTATCTCCCTGATATTTCTATCAGCTATTAAGCTTTCCTGTGTGGTCCTCTTCCTGCCGGTGATGCTATACGATTGTATAAGATACAGACTTAAGGTTCCTATGGTGATGGCAGGAGTTGTATATGTATATTCATTTGCAGATATATTCACAGGCATATCTCAGGCTGCCGGCACTGCTCCATCAATATTTACCCCGGTGGCGGTAGCCCTTCTTGTGGCACTGGCTGTCCATCTGGAGCATGGGGACAGACAGAACCTGCAGCTTAAGGAAGAGCTTAAGGTACTTCACGACGACCAGACGGAGAAGGACATGATACAGAAGGAGCACGATCGTATGCTCATGGAAAATCAGAATAACATGATATACATGGCAACCCTTAAAGAGCGAAACCGGATTGCAAGAGAGATACACGACAATGTGGGACACACCCTGACCCGCTCCATCCTGCAGCTTGGAGCCATAAAGGCGATAAATACGGAGCCTGTCCTTAAGAAGCCTCTGGAGGATCTCCACGGCTCCCTGGGTGACGCCATGACAAATATAAGAAAAAGTGTCCACGATCTCCATGACGAATCCATAGATCTTGAAAGCTCCATAAGACAGCTTACAGAAGGGATCTCAGCCCTTGATATACATGTGGACTACGACATGAGCAACACCATCCCAAAGGATATAAAGTATTCATTCATAGCCATAACCAAGGAGGCTGTGAGTAATGCCGTAAAGCACAGCAAGGGAGATACCCTGGACATACTTCTCCGGGAACATCCGGGCTTCTATCAGCTTATTGTAAAGGATAACGGAACTGACATTAAGATAAACAATACCGGTATAGGACTTGCCAATATAACCGACAGGGTAAATGCCATGAAGGGCACCCTTAAGATATCCACCGACAATGGTTTTAAGCTTCTTATTACGGTGGCAAAGTAAATGTGAAAGGATCTGAAACATTATATGAATATATTGATCGTAGATGATGACCAGTTAGTATCACTGTCCATAAAGACAATTCTTGAAGCCACCACTGACATAGATATATCGGCGGTGGGAAAAAGTGGGCAGGAAGCCATAGAGCTGTACAGAGAATATGAGCCTGACGTTCTTCTTATGGATATAAGGATGGAGGGCATGACAGGACTTGAGGCCGGCAAGCTTATCATGAAAGAATTTCCTGCGGCAAAGATACTGCTTTTAACCACCTTCTCTGATGACGAATACATCGTAAAGGCAATACAGATGGGAGCTAAGGGCTACATACTAAAACAGGATTTTGAAAGCATTGCCCCTGCCCTTAATGCCGTATACAATGGTCAGACAGTATTCGGTGGTGAGGTAATGACAAGGATACCCTCCCTTATGTCAGATAATGGGAAAAAACACCACTCCCCTGCCGACTTCGGTCTGTCTGACAAGGAGTACGATATCATCACCCTTATTGCGGACGGACTTAACAACCGGGAGATCGCAGAGAAGCTCTTTCTTGGTGAAGGCACTGTAAGAAATTATATAAGCAATATCCTTGACAAGCTGGAGCTTCGTGACAGGACACAGCTTGCATGCTTTTATTATAAGAATTTATAAAAATACCCTCAGGTTGTCAGGGCTTCCTCCGACTTCCTGAGGGTATCTTTTTAACATTTTACATAATTCAATATCATTTCTTTAAGCAGCAGAAGCTCCGGGGTGTAATCTTTATTCCATTCTGCTCCCCATATGAAGCCTCCTGCATAATGAGTACATGCCGCCATCATTGTATGCACTGTCACACGCATAAATTCATCCTGGGGTATATCTGTGCGAAAGGTTTTATCTTCCTTTGCCTTCTCATACATCATATCAAATCTCGTATCTGCCGAAATAAGAGAGGCACGGAATTCCTTCAATTCGTCATCAGAAACACCCTCGTGAGTGACGTAATAATTAAAGTTATCATTGTACACCAGAAGCTCCTTGTGGTTTCTGTACATGTCGATATAACTGTCCAGTGTAAATATAAATCGTCCGATGGCAGGTATATCTCCTACTGATGATATTGGTCTTCTCTCGTCCAGTTCATCCAGATATTCCTTCCACTTGGCAGCACAGACTGCGATAACCAGCTCTGTCTTGCCGGCATAACAGCGGAACAATGTCGCCCTGCCTATACCTGCCGCCTGGGCTATCTCTCCCATGCTTACTGCTTCGATCTTCTTCTCAACAAATACCTTAAAGGCTGTATCAATGATCTTCTTATTACGTGCGTGCTCCTTTGCAAGCTGATGCTCTGACTTACTCACTTCTTAACTTACCTTCTTTTGCATTACTCCGTTCTTCACATAGTATACAGAACCCTTATATGTTACATTACCTGTGTACTTGAAGTCAACCCTTCCATTCTTAACATAATACCATCTTGTATTGTACTTAACCAATGTTTCGGAATTGAAATTCACAACTCCCTTATATACGTAGAACCAGGTATTGTTGTATTTTGTAAGACCTGTAAATGAGAAATCTATAACACCGTTCTTAACGTAATACCACTTTGTATTCTGCTTGACAAGAGTCGTTGCGGTGAAGTCTACCACACCGTTCTTAACGTAGTACCACTTTGTTCCATACTTAACAAGCTTAGTAACTGTAAGATCCTGCTTGCCATCCTTTATGTAATACCACTTACCGTTTATCTTCTTAAGGGTCTCTACGCTTGCCTGCTTCTTCTCAAGAGCAGCAATAGCAGATTCAATAGCCTTAGCCATTGCGTCTACCTCTGTCTGATGATTAATGCTCTTGCCATATACAACAGCCTTAACAGCAGCATCCACACCTGAGAAATCCTTGTAGTCATTTCTGTTTAATGCATTTGCCTTTGCTATGGCTGCCTCAACAGCACTGTAGTCTGCAGTGATAACCGGTGTTCCATTTGGATTAAAGCTATACCTGCCACCACCTGCTATTATCTCACTAAGAAATTCCTTAGTCTTCATATATTCAATGGTCTTAGCTGTGCCCGCCTCACTATCATTTCCACAGGCAGTAACATTCTCTGTGTCAGTAAAGAAGTTATTTTCAAAAGCTATAGATGAGTATTCAGAAGTGTCTTTCTTTCCCACAAGACCGCCGAAACGACCATAAGGGGAGGAAGCTTTATACTTTGAAAGATCGATCTCACCACCAAAATAGCAATTACTTATAGTGTTATCAGTGCCGGTTTTAACATTACTGCCAAGAGAACCTACAAGACCGCCAATGTCTTCAATACCTAGGCCAAGAGGTGTCAGTTTACCTGTAGAATAGCAATTTGTCATCTTGGAATAGCCACTTAAATGTCCTACAAGTCCACCGCCATGTGCAGCATTAATAGCCATATCCGCTGTGTTAACACAATAGCTGATATCACTTGTTCCACCTAAATATCCTGCAATTCCACCTACATAGAGACTTCCAACACTACCACTTATGTTAAAGTTACCCTTACTCAGACAATTCTCAAATTTAACATTCTCTGCATAACCGGCAAGTCCCACAAATCCATTTATATATATTCCATTATTATTGAATGTAAGCTCTGATACACAATCTGTGATCACTGAATTTTCAACATCACCGGCAATAGCTCCTAAATATACATATATATAATCATCTGATGGTAAAACATTAACACTCCCCTTTACAGTAAGCCCGGAAATATCTACGCCGTCAACAACACCAAAAAGTCCCACCACTGCATCGTTTCTATTGTACTTGTTTGATAAGTCCAGATTAGAAATGGTATGTCCATTGCCGTTAAACTTACCCTTAAAGGAATGTAACAAATTATAGTTGCTGTCAAATACATTAGAGATTGGATCCCAGTCAACCCCTGTCATATCCAGATCTGCTTCAAGGGATACAACTATTGTTTTTTCGTCGTATTCACCTGCATTTACTGCCGCCGCGAATTTCATAAGCTCATCAACAGTATTGATAGTGACCTTTCCACCTTGTGTGTTTTCTTCTGCAAATGCCACCATTGGCACCAGTGTGATCACGAGGCACACTGCCAGCAGAAAACTTAGAATTTTCTTCTTCATATAAATCCCTCCTAGAATATTGGCACGGCTCACAAAGTGATGACGTGCTTTCTTTTTTTGTGTCATTTGACACTTTTAACATTTTTTCGGCAATTTTTGAGACATGCCGTCTCAATTATTTTATATCACATCTTTTTGTGTGTCAACCATGTACAAATATAACAAAAGCAGCAGCCACAAATTTATCATTCTGTAGCTGCTGCCTTTATACTTGATTTATTATATTTTACTTTACTTTTTTCTGCATTACTCCGTTCTTCACATAGTATACAGAACCCTTATATGTTACATTACCTGTGTACTTGAAGTCAACCCTTCCATTCTTAACATAATACCATCTTGTATTGTACTTAACCAATGTTTCGGAATTGAAATTCACAACTCCCTTATATACGTAGAACCAGGTATTGTTGTATTTTGTAAGACCTGTAAATGAGAAATCTATAACACCGTTCTTAACGTAATACCACTTTGTATTCTGCTTGACAAGAGTCGTTGCGGTGAAGTCTACCACACCGTTCTTAACGTAGTACCACTTTGTTCCATACTTAACAAGCTTAGTAACTGTAAGATCCTGCTTGCCATCCTTTATGTAATACCACTTACCGTTTATCTTCTTAAGGGTCTCTACGCTTGCCTGCTTCTTCTCAAGAGCAGCAATAGCAGATTCAATAGCCTTAGCCATTGCATCCACTTCGCTCTGTTCAGTGATATTCTTGTCACGGACAACAGCGTTGACGGCAGCTTCTACAGCAGAGAAGTCCTTGTAGTCATCCTTGTTCAGAGCCTTTGCCTTGGCAATGGCTTCATCAACTTTGGTGTAGTCGGCATCCTTGTATTGCAGGGCAGTAATCGCATCTTCGATCGCCTGTGCCATTGCATCCACTTCGCTCTGTTCAGTGATATTCTTGTCACGGACAACAGCGTTGACGGCAGCTTCTACAGCAGAGAAGTCCTTGTAGTCATCCTTCTTCAAAGCGTTTGCCTTGGCAATGGCTGCTTCTACTGCACTGTAATCTGCCGGGCTATCCGCAAACCTCGGATAATTGCGTGCCTGCGCAAACGCGTCGCCCAGCAAACCTGCCACTGTGCCATTTGTAAAATCTTCTTCCGTCTTTTCACCGGCTGTACCTGCGTTTTCCGTTATTCCGCACGCTCCGTAGTAGCAGTTTGTAGCACCAATCGTACTGCCCCCCCACAGCTGACCTGCGAAAACACCAGTGGCCTTGATTCCGGGCACAGCAGTTCCCTCGGTAGAAAGCGTTGCCTGATATACATAGCAATTTTGAATGGTCAATAATGAATCCGTCATCTCGCCAGCAAAACCGCCTACTAAACTCACACCCTGAGCATCATCGGTTTTAGAGCTTACAGAACAGTTTGCAGTATAGCAGTTTGTGAATGTAGACTTACCTACTCCATAATCATCGTCTACTTCACCAACAAAACCACCACCATAAGCCATAGTTTTAACCTGATTGTTTTCGGCAGCACATTTTTCAAATGTTCCGCCGGTGGAATAACCCACAATACTTCCTGCACAGTTATTATTGTTGTTGCGCTTGCTCTCCAAGGAAGAAATCACCACCGAGCAGTTTTTGATGGATGAACCATAACACACACCTGCAATACCGCCCACATAACTGTAATTATTCTGACCGGTTGCCACAAAGTTTGCGTTTTTTACATGAAGATTTTCAACCGAACCGAAAGCGACCCACCCGAAAATGCCAGCTGTAGCAAAACCGTCCGGGTCAACTTTTCCGGTAGAAACCGCATTTGTGATGCTGTGCCCGCCACCATCATAGTTTCCTGCAAAATAGTAACTACCAGAATAACCGATCGGCTCCCATGTTACCCCGGTCAGGTCAATATCAGCCGTTTGCTTAAAGTAATAGCCATGGCAGTTTCCAACACCAGCGGCATCCGCATCAAACTGTTCTGCATTGCCAGAGTTCAGGAACTCTGCCAAAGCAGTCAAATCCTCTTGCGAAGCAATCAGCCACGGGTCTTCCTGTGTACCTGTCCCACCACCAAACAATGGTGCTTCTGCTGCAAACGCCACCATTGGCACCAGTGTGATCACAAGGCACACTGCCAGCAGAAAACTTAGAATTTTCTTCTTCATATAAATCCCTCCTAGAATATTGGCACGGCTCACAAAGTGATGACGTGCTTTCTTTTTTTGTGTCATTTGACACTTTTAACATTTTTCGACAAGTTTTGAGACATGCCGTCTCAATTATTTTATATCACATCTTTTTGTATGTCAACACGTTTCACAGCCTCTTACCGTCCTGATTCCCCGGTGACTCACCACACCCTCATTTCCCCTGCAAATGAAAAAGCATGAAACTCCTGACACCTTACCGTAACACGGCTCAGTATCATTACATTTCATGCCTTTTACATATATTATATAATTGAGGGAGCTAATTTACTGTTGTGCTACTGTCACAACACCATCGCCACTGTCATCCTTCTTAGCTGTTGCTGTATTGTCTCTTGTATCCTTTACTGATGCATACTGGTCAAGAGTAAGGGCTGTCTCATACTGGCAGGTAACGTCTATGTAGTCCGCGGAGATATAGCCTTCGATAGCTTCGTCAGTAACTACCTTAACCCACTGATCGTCATCCTCTATAACGCTTAACACTGTTCCACCTGCAACCAGTCCCAGTGCTGCTGAATCTGCTGACTTATCCGCCCTGACCTTAACTGTCTCATAATTTACGGTTCCCACCAGCTTACCATAATCCTTGGCATATGCTGCCGCCTTATCACCTGTGAGAATATATGTGGTCATTACATATCCTGTAACGTCACCGGACTTTATCTGGGTCCATATACCGTCAGATGATAATATCTCTCCTGCGGCTCCGTCATACATCTTACCTACAATTTCAGAATCCTTTGAGGCTTCTTTTCTTACATTAAGTACCTGATCTGAATCAACAATGAACTTGCCGTCAAATTCTGAACCTGTTGACGAGCTCATATCAAGCCCCTCTGTCATGGCAAATTCCGCCTCGTTTATATCTACACTGTATCCTGAATATGTATTGTTCCGGGCAGCTTCCGTACTGCTTACATATGCGTCCTCAATAGTGTCATCTGCATATGAACTATCTGCCTGTGCACTGTATGCTGTCACCTGGTTCATGCTGCTGTTATCAACAGCCTCACCATACTTCACCACAATTCCTATAAGGGCACACACACATACTACTGATGTTGCCACAAGGATATTTCTTTTCTTATATTTATATGAAAGGATGTTGTGCTTGATATAAGCATAACGTCTGCTCTCTTTTCTAATTCTGCTAAATCTCATTTTATGCCTCTATATTCTTTAAGTACCGATTTAATTAAAAACCGGATACAATCTTTACAAATAAACTCTATAATTGTTACATTTCTGTTAAAATAGTAACTCAATTTGTTACACATGTCAATAGAATTGCTGTTCGATTTTATTGCTTTTTTCTGCCGGCTATTGTAAAGTATTAGTGTAAATTATTAAATTGTAAGACAATATGGTGATAAAAATGAGACTAGACAAATATTTGTCAGAATGTACAGGAAAAACCAGAAGCCAGGTGAAGGCTTTAGTGAAAAAGGGACTTGTTACAGTGGACGGTGTTCCGGCCAAAAGCCCTGATATGAAGATAGATGAAACCTCATCAGCAGTAACTATGGATGGAAAAACTCTTTCTTATGAGAAGTATGTATACTATATGCTGAACAAACCGGAGGGCTATGTAAGTGCCACCAATGACAATCTCCACAAGACCGTCATTGATCTGTTGTCCGGTGAGAATACCAGAGATCTGTTCCCGGTGGGACGTCTTGATATAGATACGGTGGGACTTCTTCTTATTACAAATGATGGTGCCCTGTCCCACGATCTTCTGTCTCCTGCAAAGCATGTGGCAAAAACCTACGAGGCAATCCTTGACGGCATAGTAACCGATGAAGACATAACTATGTTCAAGACAGGTGTGGATATCGGTGAAGAGAAATTATGCAAACCTGCTACTCTTAAGGTTGTGGATATTGATGAAAATAAGGGGCACAGCCGGGTATATATAACTATAACCGAAGGGAAATTCCACCAGATCAAACGAATGGCAAATGCCATAGGAATGGATGTGCTGTTCCTTAAGCGGCTATCCATGGGAAGTCTTGTTCTTGATCCGGCACTTTCCCCGGGAGAATACCGCCGCCTGACAGAGGATGAACTTAATTCTCTAAGGTCAAAGTAATGTCAGATCCGTGATAACTTAATAAAGATAGAATTTAAACGGGCTAAACAACAGAACACAGAAAGAGTAATTTACTTTTAAACCGGAACCTGTTAATACGAAAAAGAAAAGGGTATTGCATATCAAAACCACGATTCGCAATACCCTTTTCTTTTATATTTGTATTTGTTTCTTAATTATCTGTATTTTTTAAATTTGAATTTCCTAGTTACCGTTTACTGACTTTGTATGGAAATACACATCTATTCCATCTGCTATTCCGCCGGCGATCTTGTTCTGGTAATCATCAGTAACTAACAGCTTGTCCTCTTCTACATTTGTCATGTATCCGACCTCAACCATAGTTACCGGGACTGTGCACCAGTTTATTCCGCTCATGTTGTCAGTCTCAAGAACTCCCTCACTGTTAGCACCTGTTGCCTTGGTAAGTCCCCCAAGAACTGACTGGGAAAGCAGCTTGCAATCATCATAGAGATCACCGTTGTATTTATTTGACGCGGTCTGGCATACTGTCATACAGCCTGACGCAAGACTGTCGGTTGAAGCATTTACATGTATCCTTATAAATGCGTCCACATTTGCGTCGTTTGCAATGCTTGCTCTTGATGAGTTGCTTATATCAACATCATTTGAGTTTCTGACCATTATAACCTCATATCCTCGCTTTGTAAGCTCCGACTGAAGCTTCTTGGCGATCTGAAGGTTTATTTCGTATTCCTTGGCACCTGTGCTTACTCCTGTGTTACCTGCTGAGCTCTTTGGCTTGGTCTCTGTAGCTCCCGGTCCTATCGGCTCCATGTCATTGTTAGCTACTGCCTGATGGCCTGCGTCTATGCAGACCTTCTTGCCATTACTCTCTGCATTGTCATTGTATAACAACGGATCTTCCTCTGTGGAACTGCTGTCATCATATCCCACCTTCACAACATACTCCGAATACACATAATATGTATTTCCCTGAACCTTAACCCTGCTCCACTCATCGTTGTAGCCGGTTCTTGTGAGCTCTGTGTCAGTTGCGATCTGCATGGCAGGTGTACCCTCTGTGTCAGGTGAAGTTCTCACATTCACATAATCAGTGGTCTTTACCGTATCATTTACAACGGTAAAACCATCTGCGTCGATCTGTGCCTCCGTTGTAACCTCTTCTGTAGTTACTTCCTCTGTGGTAATCTCGGCTGTGCTGGTTTCAGTGCCTGTGTCCTTATTTGCCCGTTCAGCTTTCTTGCCACATCCCACAAGGGACAGGGCAAATACTGTAAGCAGCGTAAGGAGAAACAATTTTCTTGTCTTATTCTTCATAGCGTTCACAATCCTTCTTGAACAATACAAATATGTAATTTTTCAAATTCAACCAATTATACCAACAATTCACTACAATAGCAAGTATTTTATGTTTTCAACTCCTTTTCGGGCATTTTTTCCTCGATTTTTATCATCAAATCCCTAAATCAGAGGAAAATATGACCCAATAACTCCACAAGCTCCTTATAATCCCTTTCATCTGCCAGCTCCCTTGCGGAGTGCATGGCAAGTACAGGTATTCCCATGTCAACAGCCCTTACCGGGATGTATGAGGACATGATAGGACCCAGTGTCTGACCGCCCGGCATACCGGATTTGTTCACTGTCTTCTGAAGCTTGATACCATACTTTCTTGAAATTGCGGTGATCACTGCGGAAGCCTCACTGTCTGACACATATCTTTGGCTTGCACTGCTCTTTAATACAGGTCCTGCTCCAAGGACCACCTTATTTGTAGGGTCGCTCTTGTCTGAATAATTCGGATGGGTTCCGTGTGCCACATCAAGAGACACCATAAATGCAGACTGGGTGAGTGCCGCCTTGTTACTGCCCACTCCGGCAGCTTCTATTATCCTGTCTATGCATTCCCTGAACAGAACGGAATCAGCCCCCTGCTTTGAACGGCTTCCGATCTCCTCATTGTCAAATAATGCTATGACGTTTATATTACTGCTGTTCTTCGCATCAACAGCTACCATGGTATCTATCAATGCCGCTACAGATGATACATTATCAATACGGGGTGACGATATCATGGAGCCTGATACTCCTACCATCTCTGCGTCATCTGTATTGTAAAGGTAAAGATCATAGTCCAGGACGGAGTCTACGGCTATATCCATTTCGTCTGCTATCATATTAAGTATGGCTGCCTCTCCCATCTCTTCTCCTGCAACACCTGTCACAGGAACCATCTCCTTGGCAACATCAATACTACCCTCTTTATCTCCACGTTTTAAGTGAGGCGCAAGATTAGGTATCACGGCTACAGGTCTCTTTGAGTCATATAACAAACTGCGGGGCTTGAAGCAATCATCTCCTTCAACTACAACCTTTCCTGCTATGCCAAGAGGTCTGTCAAACCAGGTCTCCTTGATGAGTCCACCGTATGGCTCCACATTCAGGGTTGTGTAACCGGCCTTCACCATATCCGGATTGCTCTTAAGCTTAAGCATAGGGAAATCCGTATGGGCTGCTCCTATCCTGAGATTTTCAATCTTCTCACCTACAGTCCATGCGATCAGCATCGAATTAAAGGGAACTGTGAAGTATCTTCCCGGTGTCAGCCTGCCAAAGGCCTTGCCATATGCCAGATTGTGAAAGCCCTTTTCCAGTAATGTTTTCTCACACATATCAGTAACGTGGAACTGGGTCACTCCCTCCCCAAGATAATCCATCAATCTATTTTCTTCCATAACGTCATCTCCAAATTTTTTTACCATTATAATACCATTTGCAGATATTGGGAATATGGTTTATAATACTTTAGTACTTTAAACTATCAGAACAAAGTAGAAGGAGGGCGTAGTCCATTATGAAAAATTTTAAAATCGGATTCATAGGTCTGGGATTAATCGGCGGTTCAGTTGCCAAATCAATAAAAAGGATCTTCCCGGGTTATAAAATCGTCGGCTACGACACCGACAAGGAAACATTAACCGTTGCCCTTAAGGATCATACTCTTGATGTGATCGCAGATAACATTGTGCCTGACATAACAGACTGCGACTACATATTCCTATGTGCTCCGGTCCACTATAATATAGAATATCTTAAACAGTTGAAGCCTTATCTTAAGGCACATACCATTCTCACAGATGTGGGAAGCGTGAAAACCGACATTTACGACGCCGTTATAGAGCTTGGTCTTACGGACTATTTCATCGGTGGTCATCCTATGGTCGGTTCCGAGCGTTCAGGCTACGATGCGGCTTCCGACCGTCTCATTGAAAATGCATATTATTTCATCACCCCATCAGACACAGTTGAGGACTCAAGGGTGGAGGAATTCACCACATTTATAAGCGACCTGGGGGCTATTCCTATCCAGTACTCCCCTGCCATGCATGACCGGATCACTTCCTATATAAGTCATGTTCCCCATGTAATAGCGGCAGCTCTAGTGAACCTTGCCCGCAATGCCGACTCTGCAAATGGTATCTTCAAGTCCCTTGCGGCCGGCGGCTTCAAGGATATAACCCGTATTGCCTCATCAAATCCAGTGGTGTGGGAACACATACTGCTGAGCAATCCTAAGAATGTGGTAAATGGCTTGAAGGAGTACATAGATCTCATAAACCAGATCATCACAGACATCGAAAACAACGACGGTGCTGCCATCAACAGCTTCTTCGCCTCTTCAAGGGAATACAGAGATTCAATCCCGAATAACACCAGTGGTGTCATCAGGATGTTCCATGAATTATTCGTAGATATCCCCGACGAGCCGGGAGCTATTGCCAAGATCACCGCTATACTTGCAGAGCACAATATCAACCTGAAGAATCTGGGTATCTCCCACAACAGGGAGGACGAGGAGGGTGTTCTCCGAATATCCTTCTACGACAAGACCGCCCTCAGTGAGGCCAGAACTCTGCTTGATAAATGTGGCTACAAAATCTATAATAGATAGCAGACACTAACCATAATCTATATGGATCTTAAAATATACAGCCTGAGGTTAAACATATGATTTTTAAGAAAACAAAACATTTAAAAGGGGAAATAACTGTACCCGGAGATAAATCCATCTCTCACAGAAGCATAATGCTTGGTTCCATAGCTTCGGGAATAACCGAGGTTCACGGCTTCTTAAATGGTGCCGACTGTATCTCATCCATGAACTGTTTCAGGCAGATGGGTGTGGACATTGATTACGACGGCAGCATTGTCACAATCCACGGAAACGGGCTCCACGGTCTTAAAGCTCCTGCCGACACTCTGGATGTGGGAAACAGCGGAACCACCACAAGGCTTATGTCAGGTATCCTGGCTGCCCAGAATTTCTCTTCAAGAGTTATCGGTGATGACTCTATATGCAGACGTCCTATGAAGAGGATCATAACTCCCCTTGCCATGATGGGAGCTGACATAACCAGCGAGCGGGGAAATGACTGTGCCCCGCTTATCATAAACGGAAGGAAGCTTAAGGGCATACATTATGATTCTCCTGTAGCTTCAGCCCAGGTTAAATCCTGTGTGCTCCTTGCGGGTCTCTATGCTGACGGTGAAACCAGCGTAACCGAACCGTATGTGTCAAGAAACCACACAGAGCTCATGCTTAATGCCTTCGGCGGCTCATGTACCACCCTTGGCACCACTGCCACTGTAACTTCTGATCCTGTTCTCACAGGTCAGAAGATCGTTGTTCCGGGAGATATCTCTTCTGCTGCATACTTCCTGGTGGCTGGTCTTATTGCAGAGAACTCAGAGATCACCATTAAGAATGTGGGTATCAATCCTACCAGAGACGGAATTATAGATGTGATAAAGATGATGGGTGGCGATATAACATTTACAAATGTCAATGCAGACTCAGGGGAGCCTACCGCAGACATCACTGTAAAGACCAGCAGTCTTAAGGGCTGCGTGATCGAGGGCGACATCATTCCAAAGCTCATAGATGAAATTCCTGTTATTGCGATCCTTGCCTGCTTCGCAGAGGGTGAAACCGTAATAAAGGACGCCGCAGAATTAAAGGTTAAGGAATCCAACCGTATCGACGTTATGGTGAACAACCTTTCAGCCATGGGTGCTGACATAACAGGAACTGATGACGGCATGATCATCAGAGGTGGCAAGCCCCTTCACAGTGCAGTCATCCACAGCAAGAAGGATCACCGTATAGCCATGAGCTTTGCCGTTGCCGCCATGTGTGCAGAGGGCGAAACGGAAATCCTGGACGCCGACTGTGTGAATATCTCATATCCTGATTTCTACAGGGATCTTGAAAATTTGCAGAAGTAATACAAAGAAATCCAAACGATATAAGTCAGTATTAATGTACCTGACAAAACCGGATACAGCAATATTGATATGATTGTATAAAAAAGGAGAGGAAAACAAATTCCTCTCCTTTTATTTTATTGCATTTTCTTCTGATCAATGCTTTTAACAATCTATTGCATACGGACTTTTCTTTAAGCTTACATCTTATAAAGCAGTAACATCTATCTCCCCATCAAATACAACTCTTGCAGGACCTGTCATGTATATAACATTTTTCTCCCTGTCCCATCTGATGATAAGATCACCGCCAAGCAGTGTGATAGTCACTTCGTCCTCTGTCTTGCCGTTTAAGATACATGCAACCGCTGTGGCACAGGTTCCTGTTCCGCAGGCAAGGGTCTCTCCGGTTCCTCGCTCCCACACTCTCATCTTGGCATGGGTTCTGTCTATAACCTGGCAGAATTCCGCATTTACCCTTCTTGGAAATGCCTTGTGGTGCTCAAACAATGGCCCCACCTCATGAAGTGGAAAGTTATCAACGTCATCTACAAATACTACACTGTGGGGATTTCCCATGGATACGCAGGTCATTTTGTATTCCTTGCCATCCACCTCTATAGGACTGTCTATAACTGCGTCACCCTCACCAACTACCGGTACAAGCTCCGGCTTAAGGATAGGTTCACCCATATTTACAGTTACCATATCAACCTTGCCGTCCTTTATGAGGAACTTAAGGTACTTTATTCCGGCAAGGGTCTCAACAGAAACCTCGGTCTTGTCAGTGAGACCATAATCATAAACATATTTGCCTACGCAGCGGATTCCGTTTCCGCACATCTCCGACTCGGATCCGTCTGCATTGAACATAGTCATTCTGAAATCTGCCACCTCACTTGGACGTATCAGGATAAGTCCGTCTGAGCCTATTCCAAAATGTCTGTCACTTACCTTTACTGCAAGCTCTGATGGATTTTCAATCTTTTCCTCAAAGCAATTAACGTACACGTAATCATTTCCAAGACCCTGCATTTTAGTAAATTTCATAATTCCAGCCTCCTTATATTGATCATCAACCCATTAAAATGTGCCGACACTGCATGTCAGGTTTTCATATAAAACCTGACACAATAATTATTATTTATCTGGTTGCCCGCTTCAACATCTTCTGTTTAACCTGCGGAGTTATGAGCAGCTCCTGCTCCATGAAGTTGTCCAGCGTTCCGTATCTCATTTCTATCTCTTCAAATGCTGCCTCGAGATATTTCCTGTCGGCAATATAGGCATCCCTCGCCGCCTCGGCACGGGATTTGTCTCCTGTGGAAAGGAACACCTTCCAATATGCCTTCTTGCCCTTTGCCGCCGACACTGTATTTGTATATACATAATCGTCAAATATAGTGTCCATATCCACGTCCAGCATGTATAGAAACAGTGCAGACACCAGTCCACACCTGTCCTTTCCCTCTGTGCAATGCCAGAGAAGAGCTCCCTCTCTCTTGTCATCGCATATTACCTCAAATACCTCCTTGAGCTTCTCAATGGAAAATGGATTAGAAACTATCTTCCTGTATATGGCAGGCAGCTCGGGTATCTCAACATTTTTGTTATCAAGATCCTTCTCGTGGGTTATACCAAGCATTGCACTGGTAAGCAGCGGAATATGTGTCCACTCCACTCCGTCTATCTCCCTGTCAGGCTTTTCCCTGATCTCAGTATGTGTTCTGAGATCTATTATATGCTTCACCTCATATGTGTGGGTCAACGTATCAGCATCGCCGTAGCTTATGTCATTTAAGACACTTCCCCTTAAGAACATATGCGGATTTATCATCTTTCCATGTTTATTTTTAAGGCCTCCGAAATCCCGGACATTGCCTGCCCCCTTTAATTTTATGTTCTGTATACTCTGCAAGTAAATCTCCTCCCGAAACCGACATATACAGATATATTACCATATTTTCTTCCCGGTTAAAAGCCAAAGCCCTCATTTTATTCACGTATTGTAACGATGTCACAGACACCATTACAATAAATAATGCCGCATGGCAAACCTGTAAGTTCACCATACGGCATTACTGATTATTTTTAACAAATCAAGAATACATATATCAAAAAGCTTTTACTTGATCAACATAGCATCCCCAAATGAGAAAAATCTGTACTTTTCTTCCACAGCCACCTTATAAGCCTCAAGTATATGTTCCCTGTCATAGAGGGCTGATACCAGCATGAGAAGGGTTGACTCCGGCAGATGGAAGTTTGTGATAAGTGCGTCTATTACCTTGAATTTGTATCCCGGGTAGATAAATATATCTGTCCATCTGCTGCCTGCATTTACAGTTCCGTCATCATCTGCCATGGATTCAAGAGTTCTTGTACTGGTGGTTCCAACCGATACTATCCTGCCGCCTGCTGCCTTAGTGGCATTGATCATATCTGCTGCGTCCTGCTCTATAATGCAGAATTCTGAGTGCATGTGATGATCCAGGATATTCTCCTCCTTTACGGGGCGGAAGGTTCCAAGTCCCACATGAAGGGTAACATGGGCGATCTTTATGCCCTTTTCCTTTATCTGATCAAGAAGCTCTGTTGTAAAATGAAGTCCTGCTGTAGGTGCTGCGGCCGAACCGTCGTGCTCAGCATAAACAGTCTGGTATCTGTTCTTGTCCTTAAGCTTGTGAGTGATGTAAGGTGGAAGCGGCATCTGTCCCAGTTCATCAAGGATCTCTTCGAATATTCCCTCATACTCAAATCTTATAAGACGGTTGCCCTCCTCAACTATATCCACGACCTCACCTACAAGCTTGCCTTTTATAAGTCCTGTCTCCGGATCAGGCTCGCCTGATTCTGCCCCGAATACTATACGGGCACCGATACGGCACTTCTTTCCGGGCTTCACCAGTGTCTCCCAGGTGCAGTCATCCTTACGCTTAAGAAGCAGCACCTCTATGGAAGCTCCTGTGTCCTCCTTGACACCCATGAGTCTTGCCGGGAGCACCTTGGTATCATTTATTACCAGGCAGTCCCCCGGGTTTAAATAATCTATTATGTCATAGAAATGTTTATGTTCAATTGTATTTTCCTGTCTGTCAAGAACCATAAGCCTTGATTCACTTCTCTTTAAAAGCGGATCCTGGGCGATCAGCTCCTGTGGCAGGTCATAATAAAAATCAGTTAATTTCATCATATTGTCATTCCTTATAGATTAAGCTCTGATCTCTATTCCAAGCTTTGAAAGCTCCTTAAGGATCTTGTCGATTATCTTATCAACCTCTGCTGTCTCAAGAGTTCTGTCCTTTGCACGGAAGGTCATTGTGTAAGCTACAGACTTCTTACCCTTAGCGATCTGCTCACCCTCGTATACATCGAAGAGCTTGTAGCTCTCAAGAAGCTTGCCGCCACACTTCTTGATAACTTCCTCTATCTGACCTACAAATATTGACTTGTCCATAACAAGACTTAAGTCTCTTGTACTTCCAGGGAACTTGGCAATTCCTTCGTACTTAATATCAAAGCTTGAAAGCTCTACAAGAGTTGGCATATCGATGATAGCCACATAAGCCTCAGCCTTGAAGCTGTAGTTGTCACATACCTCAGGATGAACCTGACCGATCACACCGATAAGCTCATCACCCTTAACGATCTTAGCCTGACGTCCCGGATGAAGGAATGGATACTCTGTTGTAGGCACATATGTGCACTGACCCTTTAATCCAAGCTTGTCTGTAAGCTCCTCAAGAACACCCTTGAGATCGAAGAAATCTCCGTCACCGTACATGCCGATGGTGAGCTTCATTCTCTCCTCAGGAAGCTCTGTAAGAGGAAGTGCCTTTGGAAGATATACATTTCCAAATTCATAAAGCTTGGCAACCTTGTTCTTTCTGTTGGCATTTGTAGCAAGAGATGTCAACATTCCGTTTAATGAGATGGTTCTCATGATACTGAAATCTTCACCAAGAGGATTTGAAATTGTTACTGTCTTTCTGTAATCTGAGTCAGCAGGAAGAAGCAGCTTATCAAATACCTTTGGACTTTCAAATGAGTAACACATACCGCCTGAGAAACCATTTCCCTCAAGTATATCTCTGCAGATAGCTTCTATCCTCTGGTTATATGGAAGCTTACCTACTGTAGCCTCACCCTTTGGAAGTGATACAGGGATCTTGTCATAACCGTAAAATCTTGCAACTTCCTCTGCAAGGTCTGCCATACAGTTAAGATCCTGTCTGAATGTAGGAACTGTAAGGGTATTGGCTTCTTTGTTATAGGTAAGACCTAATCTGTCGAAGTAGTAAAGCATTTCTTCAGGCTTAACATCTGTGCCAAGAAGTGCGTTCATCTTATCAGGCTCAAATGGAAGAACCTTTGGCATGACAGGATCAGGATATACATCCACAACCCCTCCTACTACCTCACCTGCACCCATTTCCTCAATGAGCTGGCAGGCTCTGTTCATAGCCTCAAGAGCAAGATTGGGATCAAGTCCCTTGGTGAACTTGAAGGCTGCGTCTGTGGCAAGGTTCAGTCTTCTGGATGAAAGTCTGATATTTGTTCCGTCGAAGCATGCTGCTTCAAACAAAAGTGTGCTGATCTCGTCTGTAACCATGGAGTTCTCGCCACCCATGATACCTGCAATACCGATCTCCTTCTCGCCGTCGCAGATCATAAGCACGTTGTTGTCAAGAGTTCTCTCCTGTCCGTCAAGGGTAGTGAACTTGTCTCCATCCTTTGCACGGCGTACCACGATCTTGTTGCCTGCTATGGTGCTTAAGTCATAAGCATGCATTGGCTGACCGTACTCCTCCATTACATAGTTTGTAATATCAACAAGGTTGTTTATTGAACGGATGCCCTGTGAAGCAAGTCTCTCCTGCATCCACTTAGGTGATGGTCCTATCTTAAGGTTCTTTACTACTCTTGCTGTGTATCTTGGACACAGGTCAGTATCCTGAACCTCAACCTTTATATAATCATTTACATCTTCGTCATTTCCGGTTTCCTTTACAACAGGTGGGTAGAATGGCTTGTCAAATGTTGCTGCTGCCTCTCTTGCCATACCGATGATGGAGAAGCAGTCAACTCTGTTTGAGGTAATCTCATACTCTACTACTACATCGTCAAGACCAAGTGCCTTAACTGCGTTATCCCCCGGCTTAACTCCTGATGTCTCAGGAAATACATAAACTCCGTCCTCAGGTGCTTCCGGATAGAAGTCTCTTGAAGAGCCAAGCTCCTCAATACCGCACATCATACCATTTGAAAGAACGCCACGAAGCTTGCCCTTCTTTATCTTTATTCCGTCAGGATATGTGTTATCATCGCCATGGGCAGCGGCTACTTTACCACCGTCAAGAACTACAGGGATAACATCTCCCACCTTTACGTTCTTGGCACCTGTTACTATCTGTACAGGCTCCTCTGCTCCTATATCCACCTGGCATACAACTAACTTGTCTGCATCAGGGTGTTTCTCCATTGTAAGGATCTTTCCTACTACGATCTTCTCAAGATTTTTATCTTTTCTCTCATAACCTTCTACATGTGAGCCTGACAGTGTGATGGCGTCAACAAATTCTTCTGCTGTTACATCAAGGTCAGGAACATAAGCCTTTAACCATGAAATTGGTGTATTCATTATTTACTCTCCTTATATTCTATCTAAATCAATCATTACCTTTTCCTAGAACTGCTCAAGGAATCTTGTATCATTTTCATAAAGAAGTCTCATGTCATCGATCTCGTACTTGAGAAGTGTAACTCTCTCAAGACCGATACCAAATGCAAATCCTGAATAAACCTCAGGGTCAATACCACAATCCTTAAGTACCTTTGGATGAACCATTCCACATCCAAGGATCTCTATCCAGCCACTTCCCTTACATACACGACAGCCCTTGCCGCCACACTTGAAGCAGCTTACATCAACCTCTGCCGATGGCTCTGTAAATGGGAAATGATGTGGTCTGAATTTAACCTTTGTTCCTTCGCCGAAGAACTCATTTGCCCACTGCTGCAATGTTCCCTTAAGGTCAGCCATTGTAATTCCCTTGTCGATTACAAGACCTTCAACCTGATGGAATGATGGTGAATGGGTTGCGTCAACCTCATCTGCTCTGAATACTCGTCCCGGTGAAAGTATTCTGATAGGAAGCTTGCCCTTCTCCATTATTCTTGCCTGTACAGGTGATGTCTGGGTTCTTAAAAGGATATCCTTTGTTACATAAAATGTGTCCTGCTCATCCTTTGCAGGGTGATTTGCAGGGATATTTAAAAGCTCGAAATTGTACTTATCGTACTCAACCTCAGGTCCTTCAACAATCTCATAACCCATACCTATGAATACTCTCTCAAGATCCTCAAGGGCGATCTGGTTTGGATGTCTGTGACCTATTACCTTCTTGACACCCGGAAGAGTAACGTCTATGGTCTCTCTCTTCATCTTCTCTGTACGAAGTTCGCGATTGATCTCCTTTGACTTAGCCTCCAGTGCTGACTCAATGGCTGCTCTTGCTTCATTTACGAACTGACCAACCTTTGGTCTGTCCTCAGGTGCTACATCCTTCATACCCTTTAATACCTGGGTAAGTTCACCCTTCTTTCCAAGAACTGCTACCTTTACATCATTGAGCAGTGTAAGTTCATGGGCATTTTCAATCTTTGAAAGTGCCTCGGCTTTGATAGCCTCCAATTTCTCTTTCATTGTAGTTCTCCTTTTTTATAATTTGCAAATATCAGTTGATTAAATAAAAAAACCGTCCCTACATTAAAAACATAGGGACGGATATATTCCGCGATACCACCCTGATTCCGGACACCTGTTGACCCGCTTCATTAAAACCCGATCATCATCTGACATCCGACACTCATTAGCTGCTTAACGCGCACCTCACGTCAATCCCTACCAAGTGGCAATCTCTTCAGGACTGAATACTCAGATGTGAAATTAAAACATGTGCCGAACTTAGTTGGGCTCCCAGCCAATGGCCCATCCTCTCTGGAAGAAGCAGATGTTCTTTTGCATCGTCATAGTAGATTATTAAACTGTACTAATACAATATAGCACAATTCATTATTTAGTCAACCGGTTTTTTAAACTGCATTAACTATCATTTCATTTTCACGATCTCTACACCATTATAATAGTGTTTTATGATCTCATCGGCGGTGAAGCCTATGGCTGCAAGGCAGTTAGAACCGTTCTGGCTCATGCCAACGCCATGGCCGAAGCCGCCTCCCTTCACGGTAACATTTCCATTTTCATCCATGTCCACATAGAAAAAAGCGCTCGGAAGGTTGCTCCATCCTGTAAGGCCGGTTCCGTCCTGTTTGACTATACTAACATGCTTCGGAGACAAAACCGCCCTTATATTACTCTGCCCTGTAACCTTTATGGTATGCTCGGTGCCCTTTATGACAAGAGCCTGTACCATTCCGCTTTCGCTCCGCTCGGCAACCGTCACTCCCACAATATATCCCAGTGTGGCAAATGCCTGTGTGGCAGGCTGATATTCTCCCATACTGTCAAGAACGTAAAAGCTTCCAAGATTTCCCTGCATAACGTTGTACAGCACTTCATTTATGGTGTCTCCGATTTCACTGTTGGTATACTCCACCCTCCAACGGAAAAACGGTTCATTTTTTTCAACAGTATCGTATCTTCCGCCTGTATCTATAAAGCTTCTGAAATTCCCCTCATTTGTCAGGTCATAATCAGTGGCCAGAGTCTCCACGGCAGTCTCTATATTTGCATTGAGATATGCTCTTGCCTCCCCGCCCCACACCTCGCTGTTGGAGCAGGTGATTCCGCAGGACGTAGAGAAATAAAATGTCTCTATGATCTCGCCATCGTAGGTTGCCACCTCGCTTCTGGTGGAATCAACTGCTGCTATGGAAGCCTCTGTTTCCGGGAAATTATTATATACCTGATAGACCGCAGTATCATCAAGATCTGCCCCATCGTCATCCGCTGCTCCTTTCTCAAGAAGACTGAGCACATAGCCTCTGGCACATATTGCCTGAGCCTTTAATGCCTCCATGCAGAAGGACTCCGGCACCTCGCTTGACACAACGGCATAGAGATACTGCTCCAGTGGCAGGATATTTATTATCTTGTATCCATAATCTGTTGAGTATATATGGAGAGTTCCACGATAAGACGGATTGCCGCCTGACTTATCTACGCTGTCAAGCTGCACCCTTCCCGACTCGTCATTTGGGGAAATATACATGTCCACACCATTTTCTATGCCGGCTGCCGCAAGCTCCATGGTCTCGCCGGACTCCATGTAACGGATACAGCTTCCATCATTTACGGAGCAGTCTCCCCCTGCTGTAAGCCTGACAAATGGGTGTGTCCTCCCACCGCCTGAGTATGTGATCGCCACAGCCACCTGCCGCTCATTTGCATAATCAAGGGGCGTATCCTCAGGCGCCCCTGTCGGAATTTTACCATCAGTTCCTGTAGTACCGTTGATAGGCGAGCTTCCTTGTTCACCGGCTGCATTGTCTGGTGATGAGCTTCCCGAAGCTCCGGTCTCCTTATCTCCCGTCTCATCATAGCTTACTATGTATACCATATTGTCGGCTTTGTTTTCCTTTGGTGTGTTTTTCTGTGCCAGATAGCTTCCAATGCTTGGAGCATATATGACACCGGTTATCATTAGTATGAGGATCAATAATGTGCCCATTATGTAGGGCTTTCTCCATTTCTTCATTCTCATACCCTTTCGATTTGAATATCCGTTTGTGTTTAATATTGCAATCGAGTAGGCTTCTCCTACTCGATCCGTGCAATATATGTCATCTCGCCTATCGGCTCGATGAACATTGGCTTTCATATAGAAATTTATGCAAGCATAATTTCTGCATGAAGGCTTATTGCACAGCGATAAAACACGCTTTGCGAGTTTTATCCGCTGATTAGCAGTCGTCAAATGCAAACACGCAAGCGTGTTGCGCTTGACTCGTTGCTATAACAAAAAAGAAAAGCAGCAATAACTGCTGCTTTATCTTGTGTAAAAGTCTGAAATGCGTTCCTGCATTTTGAGTCCTAGCAACGCTAGGTGGGCAACCGCAATCCCAAATCTGCCTACCACCAACTAATACATGAGGCTTGACATCTCAGGTGATATATAAGAATCCCTTTTATTCAAATGTAGGTTCAAAATAACAAGAATCTTAATACATCTCAGAACATATATGTATTATACTATATGACTTTCGCAGCCGCAAGTAAAAAGTAAAATATCCACAAAATATATCTCATAAAAATAGAGCAGCAACCATTTGAAATTGCCTGTTTGGTATGGTCAGCCCCATTCTAAATTTGCCTGCGCCGCTTTGTGCTTCCCACGGCAGGGGTTGCGTTATGTAACGATGTCACAGACATCATTACATAACGCAAAACGACCGGATATCTGGGGAGATATCCGGTCATAAAAATGAGGGGGGAAAGAGGATTCAATCCGACGATAAACATATGGTTTGTTTAACGTCAGTAAATATGAAAAACTCTACAATGCACATAATATCACTTAAAAATATAAAATCAAGGCTTTTAATCCTTTCTTAATTCATTTAAGAATTTGTTTATATTTACCCCTATTTTCCTGTGTTTTATCGATATAGATTTATCAATTATTTTAGAAATGGCCGCCGCCACCGCCATGACTTCCGCCGCCGCTGTGGCTTCCACCACCGCCGCCGCCACCGCTGCTCTCGCTGCTGATCTTGGTCTTTGTAACCTGCTTATGGGAGAATATATCCGACTGCTGGGTTATTCTCACTGCATCCTTGGCAACATATGTATTCTTGGAGGTAGTGTCCCTTGCTTCCTTCTTTGAGGCATTTGCAGCGTAAAATATAATAGTGATGATCAATGCAGCTCCTATGCCTATAAGGATCTTCACAAATCCCGGCAGACTTCCGCTCATTACACCTACCATGGCATCAGCTGACTCATTGATTATAACTTTTATTCCCTTAAGAGGATCGTCCCTTAAATACTCGGCACCATCATTTACAATATCCTCTGCCTTGCTGTCTGATATCCTGTCCTGTGCACGACCTGAGGTACAGAGCCATATGTCACCCTGTCCCGGTATGTCTGACCACTTTATTGCAAGAACGATACTTGTTCCTGACTTTTCTCTGTAACTTTCTCCTGTTACAGGCTCCCATTTTTCCCATCCGAACCTGTAATAGTCACAGAACATCTCTGTGAGATATGTATTGTCCGAATTATCATAAACACCTATGTCAGAAAAGTCAGTATTCTCATTATAAGTAACAACGGCGATATCCATACCATATTTTTCCTGGTATTTGTCTATCATATCCATCAACTCATCTGTTTCAGAGGATGAAAGCAATCCGTAGTAATCAAATACTCGTTCTGTGGTGCTGCACTCTGTATTCGTCCTTTCACCAAAGGAATTCACCTTACTTCTTGATATAAAGGCTACAATAAATGCTGCAATTCCGATTATAAATAAGGCTATTACCGTAATTCTGTATTTCTTCATTTAAAACACCCCCAAGAACATCATTATTCCGCATATGGCGGTACTCAGGGCTGCAAATAAAATTCCTGACAAAGCAAATGCCCTTTTCTTACTTATAGGTGATGTTCCCACACATTTGCCAGTCTGACCGTTTACATAGAAGGTATAATTCTTACCATTGTAACGGTACTCGTAATTCCATATAGGAAGAAGTGCAGAACGTCCGCCCACAGGTCTGTTGTTATAATTGTAATGCTCCATTGTCAGGCTGTCGTACTGGGTAAGATCGCTTCTGATCCATCCCCGGGAATCCTCATTTGCCTTGGCTATGGCTCTGTCCTCTATCTCTGTCGCCGGCATATTACATGCCTCAGCCTCAAAGCCCGACAGATATTTGTTGTCATGTTCAACCAGATCATTGTAGTTGTACGGCTCTACCAGATCCATTGTCTCATCAGGCATGGCGATGGACGCGTCTGCCGGTATTCCTCTGTACATGATATCCATGCTTCTTCTTATATTGAAGAAGGAGGTCTCTGTATATCTGTAATCACCGCTGGTCCAGTGTCTGGTCCTGGTTCCCACACCTGTGTAATCCACTGTTGTGTCGTAATCATACATCCAGAACGGAATGTATAATCCCTTAAGCTGCTCCAGTGTCTTGGCTGACAAGAAGTCTGCCGGAAGAAACAGCTTCTGTCCAAATTCATTCTTAAGCTTATCCTCTGCCTGATATTTCGTGATCTTAAATGGTATGCTCACATCTATCTTATGTGGGGGAATTACCATAACATCATTAAGTACCCATGTGCCACAGGCACCACATCTTGCCGCGGAGCCGAAATTCCTGTATTCTATCGGAGAATTACAGTTAGGACACGCCATTGGCTCCTGTGACGGAACTATCTCCTGGCTTTCTATACTGTCACAGCTTGGGCATTTCATCTGCTTTGAAGCCGGATCGTACAGAACATTGCCGCCACAATTTTTACATCTGTAAATCATCTTTTTCCCTCCCAATCATTTCCTGGACGTCAGCCATTTCAAATTGCCTTCGGCAATGGGCTGACACTGCATGTCAATCACCATCCATTAGTATGTATCTTCATCCGTAAACATTCCGAACATATATCGACACACTTCTATGTAAGATTTTATATGTTTTTTGACCACCGGTCAAGCAAATGCCCTGTGTGCCGTTAAAAAAAATAAAATCCCCATCAAAAATCCAAAGTAAAATTAAAGTTTTCTAAAATCTGTAACACTTTTTTTCAAGGGGCATAGCATATACCATGAAGAAAAAAATGGAGGCTAGTATAAATGAGCGATTTATCAGCAACACAGTGCGGCAGAAACGGACTGTTCAACTTTGGCAATGGCGGTTCCGGATGTTCCTGCATTATTATCATTCTGCTTCTTCTCTGCTGCTGTGGCGGCAATTCATTTGGAAATGATTGTGGTTCAGGATGCGACTGCATCTGGATCATCCTTCTTCTCTGCTGCTGCTGCGGTAACGGCAACAACAACGGCTGTGGTTGTGACTGCGGATGCTGCTAAGGCATCCAACTGATCCGGCAACCACATCAGACGCTTCAAAGTCCGGGGAATAAGCTTCTCCGGACAGATACCAGTACATGCGTAGAAGTCCCGGAGCCAATCCCCTTCTACGCATTTTATGTTAGTGTTCTTATTTTCTCCCTTTTTTCATATATTTTATTAACACAAATTGCCGTTTCCCATTTAAGCGGAACAGCAGCCATATGGGAGGGATCACAATGCTTCGCAGACCATTTTCACATCCGCTGGATATATTTATTCAGGACGACAGCCTGTTTATGATGGAAGCTATGCTCCCTTTTCTGGATCCACAGATCATGAAACCTATGGCTATATACATAAAATTCACGGAAATGATGCTTATTCTTAACAACATAAACAATCAGGATTATATGAGGCGCTGCCGCTTCCACAAGGACATAAATAACTACGATGCAGTGATCTCCTCCCTTAAGGACATGGGCATGGCCGAGGATATTGAACAGGCAATGCGGATGAAGTCCGCCATGGACATGATGCAGCACATGAACAACACACATAATCAGACTAACGAGCCATATAAAGATGATCAATATGATACCGGACAACATGATAGCAAGCAGTATGAAAATGATCAATATGATACCGCCGCCGAAGATATCCCGGAAGAGAATAATTATGACAGTTCCCAAAATGAAGGCGGCTCAGTCTTTGACAATATCATGGATATCCTGAATGATTATGACAGAGAACATCCATCACCAGACTAAATATTATGTAAGGAGCTTATATGCGTAACTTTGAAAATGATCCACGGCTTAAGAATATGTCTCCTATAAAGCGTGCAATAATAGGAGAGATCATGACAGGCAGGTCAAACGCTTCAATGGAGACCATGCTGCCTGAGATAATGAAGATCAATAATGAGTTGAATAAACGTAAGCTGTCATTTACCAGAGAAGAATCCCAGCTCATCATTGATATTATGATGGAGAACGCCTCCCCTGCCGAGAAGCAGAAGATACAGATGTTAAAGTCATTTTTATAAAACATGCTAATACAGACATACACATCTTTACCCGTTGTTATTGCACCAACTATAAAACAAAATAATAAACACATAACAAAATCCCCACGAGCTGAAGCTGCTGCCTCATTCCGTGGGGATTTACTGTATTTGAAATATTCACTTACACCACCGCTGCCCGGTCGCAGCCTTCCGGTTCCTGTGATATCTCTTTTTAACCTATAACCTTACCCTTTAATATATTGTAGGTCTTTCCGTTTAATGTTATCTTTCCGGTAAAGCCCGACTGCATTCTTCCGCCCTTAACGTAGAAGGATGAATTGCCATACTTAACTATTCCTGCAAATGATGAATTCATCTTACCATTTACAACATAGTACCATACACCTGTTGAGTGTCTTGCAAGACCTGTGTAGCCGGTCATTGCCTTACCCTTTTCGATATAGTACCATGCACCTGAGGTGTGCTTCGCCATTCCTTTGTAGGTGGACCGGAGCTTGCCTCCCTTTATGTACCAGAAGCTTCCGTTATGCTTTACAAGTCCTTCGAACTTATCCTGCATTCTTCCGGATACGATATAGTACCAGCTTCCTGAGGTATGTCTGTAGAGGCCGTTATATTTTTGCTGCATTATACCCTTTTCGATCACATACCATGCACCGTTTGTCTTGATGAGACCTGATACATTTGTAGCGATCTTGTCATTTACATAGTAGTACCACACGCCATTTTCCTTGTAGAGACCATTCTTCACGGTGTTCTTGTTTCTGGTGGTGTACTGGTTCATAAGCCATCTTCCTGCCTCTGAAAGCTTTGATGTGGACAGTGGCAGTGTTGTTCCTGAATAGAACATCGCTGAGCTTTCGTTCTTTCCTGAGAAGCTCCACATGAAATAGCTTATGCCCACTGAGTCGAAGTAGTCAAGCCACCTGGCACCCATAGAAGTATTCAGTCCGCCATTTCCATCTGCTGCCGACACGCCAAATTCAGTACACATCATCGGAATCTTTCCATTTGCAGCCTTTACTTTATTGATGTAATCGTCCCCATGGGTTGCCGCGTAGAAATGAATGGTGTACATTACATTTGTTGCAAGGGCTGAGCCTCTTCCGCCGATATCACTGTTCTTAAGAGGACTTCCCGCAACCACGTCAACATCCTGGGACCAGTTTGGTGTTCCAACGATTATGATAGCGTCTGAGTCATACTTTCTTATGATGGGAATGATCTTCCTGGCATATGTCTTAATATCATTCCATGTAGTTCCGTTACATGGCTCATTACATATCTCGTATATTACATTTGTCTTGTCCTTGTACTTCTGTGCCATCTTGGTGAAGAAGCTCTCTGCGTAGGACTGATACTTAAGGGGATTGGCATCGTTTAATACATGCCAGTCGATTATACAGTACATCCCAAGGCTTGAAGCATAGTTCACGCCATTGTCTATCCTCTGCTCAAGGGTCTTTCTTATCTGATCTGCCGACTCCCACTGGGTTGCCTGTCCCGGATCTGCATATCCGTAGTACTCTGTTGTATAGCATGCAAGCCTTACTGCATTTGCTCCCAGGGTATCTCTTGCGAACCGGAAGGCATCCTTATCTATAAACGGATATCCCACATCCCAGTTTATTCCATGGGTGCTTACACCCCGGAGTGTGAAGGGATTGCCATGTGAATCCGTAAGCTTTAATGTGGACGAATCAACATGCAGCTTTCCGTGGTCTGCAAGGGGTGTTGACTCTGTCTGACTGTAGGCTGCCACCTCTGTCTCCTGTCCGTAGGCACTGCCATCGTTATCCTTTTCCGCCGCTGCAGATGTACTTCCTGCCCCGGCAAATACCGTAGCTGAGAGCATTGCAAATGCTGCCACCGCAGCCACAAGCTTCTTAGCCCCTTTTACTAATCTGTTCCTCATTCTTTGTAACCTCCCTTTTTTCACATCAAAGTCATTTAAAACCGAATTGATCAGCCTTCATGATGTACATCAGATAATGAACATGATCACTATTTTGTTCGCCTCTGATATCTGTAAGAAACTATTAAAATCTTACCATAAAATAAGCCGCTATGGAATATTAAATATACTCCATAACGGCTCATCAGGCTTTTATTTTTACTTCATTACAATATTTACAATTCTTCCCGGAACATAGATTTCCTTTACGATATTTCCTGTAAGCTTGTCAGCTATAGCTTCCTTAGCCTTAGCAATTACCTGATCCTTTGGATCGTCCTTGCCGATAACAAGAGCAGACTTCATCTTGCCATTGATCTGAACAGCAATCTCAACTGTTGACTCAACAGTCTTACTCTCATCGTACACAGGCCATGTGTGCTGATAGATAAATCCGTCAAATCCAACAATGCTCCAGATCTCCTCGGTAATGTGCGGTGCTACCGGATTTAAGAGTACAAGAAGAGTCTTAAGCTCACCCTTTGTGATCTGGTTCTTCTTGTAGAAGTCATTTAAGAGAGCCATCATAGCTGCAATAGCTGTGTTGTACTTGAGGTTCTCGAAATCTGATGAAACCTTCTTGATGGTCTGGTGCATCTTTGTCTCCATATCCTTGGAGTACTCATCACCATCCACAAGAATATCCTGAAGCTTCCATACTCTGTCAAGGAATCTTCTACAGCCCTTAACGCCATCCTCTGACCATGAAGCAGAGAGATCGAAGGCACCGATGAACATCTCGTAGGTACGGAGTGTATCTGCACCGTAAACATTTACAATATCATCAGGATTTACTACATTTCCTCTTGACTTACTCATCTTCTCGCCGTTCTCACCAAGGATCATACCGTGAGAAGTTCTCTTCTGATATGGTTCCGGAGTAGGTACAACCCCCTGATCATACAGGAACTTGTGCCAGAATCTTGAGTAGAGAAGGTGGAGTGTTGTATGCTCCATACCACCATTGTACCAGTCTACAGGGAGCCAGTACTTAAGAGCTTCAGGGCTTGCAAGAGCCTTGTCATTCTTAGGATCTGTATATCTTAAGAAATACCATGATGAACCTGCCCACTGAGGCATTGTATCTGTCTCTCTCTTAGCAGGACCGCCACAGCATGGACACTTGACATTTACCCAGTCAGTCATGGCTGCCAGTGGTGACTCGCCGTTGTCTGTAGGCTCATAGCTCTCAACCTCAGGTAAGAGAAGCGGAAGCTCCTCCTCCTTAAGCGGAACATAACCACACTTGTCACAATGTATTATAGGAATAGGCTCGCCCCAGTATCTCTGACGTGAGAATACCCAGTCACGAAGCTTATAATTAACCTTTGCAGCACCGATTCCCTTCTCCTCAAGGAAACTGATCATCTTTTCCTTGGCATCCTTTACCTCAAGTCCGTTAAGGAAGCCTGAGTTGACAAGAACACCTGTAGCAACATCTGTAAATGCTGCTTCATTTACATCAACCTCTTCACCGTTCTTGGCTACAACCTGAATAATAGGAAGGTTGAATTTCTTTGCAAATTCCCAGTCTCTCTCATCATGGGCAGGAACCGCCATGATGGCACCTGTACCGTATGACATAAGCACATAATCTGAAACCCAGATCGGCACTTCCTTGCCATTTACAGGATTGATGGCTGTAAGTCCGTCTATCTGTACACCTGTCTTATCCTTTGCCAGCTCTGATCTCTCAAAATCCGACTTTCTTGCTGCCTGCTCACGATACTTGGCAATAGCATCCCAGTTAGCAATCTCATCCTTATACTTGTCAAGTATCGGATGCTCCGGTGAAACAACCATGTATGTTACTCCGAAGAGTGTATCACATCTTGTAGTATATATACGGAGCTTGTCTTCCTTTCCCTTTACTGAAAAGTCAACCTCTGCTCCTGTTGAACGTCCTATCCAGTTCTTCTGTGAAACCTTTACTCTCTCAATGTAATCTACAGAATCAAGACCATCGATGAGCTTGTCTGCATACTCTGTGATCTTAAGCATCCACTCTGACTTAACCTTACGGACTACAGGTGAACCGCAACGCTCACAGACACCATTTACAACTTCCTCGTTTGCAAGTCCTACCTTACATGAAGTACACCAGTTGATTGGCATCTCCTTCTTGTACGCAAGTCCGGCATTGAATAACTTAAGGAATATCCACTGTGTCCAGTGATAATATCCCGGATCTGTTGTATTTATCTCTCTATCCCAGTCAAATGAATATCCAAGAGAATGAAGCTGCTGCTTAAATCTTGCAACATTATTCTTGGTTACTTCCTTTGGATGGATATGATTCTTGATAGCATAATTCTCTGTAGGAAGACCGAAAGCATCCCAGCCCATAGGATAAAGTACATTATATCCCTGCATTCTTCTTTTTCTTGCAACTATATCAAGTGCTGTATATGGTCTTGGATGACCTACATGAAGTCCCTGTCCTGATGGGTATGGGAACTCAACCAATGCATAGTACTTTGGCTTGGTATAATCATTTGTTGCAGCAAATGCCTTGTTATCATCCCAGATCTGCTGCCATTTTTTCTCAACAACTTTATGATTGTATGTTGCTGCCATTTTTCTAGTGCCTCCTTATTTGTATATTACCGGCTTCATTGATCAAGACGGCATTATCGTCAGTATTTTATCATATTTGCTATCATTGTCAAATATCTTTTATCATACTCTTATAATCACTTTCATTTAGCTTTTGCAAGCATTTCCTTAAGCTCATCAACAGAAAAACTGTATTTTGACTTGCAGAAGCTGCAGCATACCTCGATAGGCTTATCCTCTGCCACCATGGCTGCGATCTCTTTTCTTCCGAGGCTCATGACTCCACGGTAGTATCTCTCCTTGCTGCAGTTACAGTGCCACTTTGCAGGGATCTCATCTGTTACCTCCACGTCATAGCCATCAAATATCTCCTTAACTATGTCAAGGGGAGTCTGTCCCTTGTCAAGGCATGAGGTGATTGATGTGAACTCCCCAAGCCGCTTCTCCAGCATGTCTATAACCTCATCACTGGCAAATGGCATAAGCTGGATTATAAATCCTCCTGCCTGCTTAACTGTGTTGTCCCTGTTCATAAGAACTCCCAGGGCAACTGATGTAGGTATCTGCTCTGAGGTTGCAAAATAATATGTCAGATCCTCTGCTATCTCTCCTGACACAAGCTGCGTCTGTCCGCAATAGGGCTCCTTTAAGCCGATATCCTTTATAACGGAAAGGACACCCAGATCCAGTGCTTTAGCCACATCCAGCTTTCCCTTGTCATTTGCAGGGATTATCACGTCAGGATTATTCACATATCCCTTTACGTTACAATGGGCGTCCGCTGTCACTGTAAGTCCTCCTATAGGACCGCTGCACTGTATCTGCAATGTGAGCATATCCGAATCATTCTTACACTGGGCACCCATAAGTGCTCCGGCAGTAAGCAGACGTCCAAGGGCTGCTGTAGCCACAGGACTTGTGTTGCTTATACTCCTTGCTGTCTCAACAATGTCTCTTGTGGTGGCTGCGAAAAATCTCACCTGATTATTTGCCGCCATTCCTCTTATTATATAGTCACTCATTATATGTTCCTCCGATTTTTTATTAACCCTGACACAATACCTGAGCCTATTTCTCTGTTTTTATCAATATTTCCAACTCCTTGCCTTTAACAGTAGAATTTGTTGCTCTGCTTTGTCTCTCTTGCAATAACATATACTCTCTCGCTGTCATGGGTTGCCGGTTCATGGGTAAATGCGTCATACATGGCAACAAGCTCCATGCCGGACTCCTCCACACATTTTTTCATTTCCTCAATATCAAGGCCTATCTGATAATGGTATTCCTGATACTTTCTGTATATTGTTCCACCGTCTGCACCGGTATAATCATCACTGCCGCCGCCTTTTTCTGCTTTTTCCTCACCCGCCGGGGTTCTTTTAAGAACATCTTCTCTTACAAAAAGGCTCAGTGCCAGCTCATTTATATCCTGCTCTTCATCATAGTAATTGTCCCAGATGAAGCTGATGTCGTCTCTGTCCTCTGCGATCACCGACTCGCCTACTACATCACGGAAGTAATGCCTGGTCTTAAAATCACAGATGAAGATGCTGCCTGCCTCAAGATAATTATTTGCCAGGCGGAATACCTCGGTGATTCCTGCCTTGTCCGTAACATAATTGATACTGTCGCAGACACATATTATGGCATTCACTGTTCCGAAGAGCTCAAATTCCTCCATATCCTGCAGAAGGTACAGTATGCTGTCATTTCCGTGAAGCTGCTTCTTTTCATTTGCCACCTCAAGCATATCCTCTGAGTTGTCGATACCTATCATGTCATAGCCTGCATCACTCAACAGCTCAGTTATATTGCCTGTGCCACAGCCAAGCTCTGCCACCAGACCATTCTCTATACCATATTCCTTTAAAAGTCCCAGAATGTAGTCTGCCCACTCCCTGTAGGGAATGTTGTCCATAAGCTCGTCATACACCCTGGCAAAACTATTGTAGCAATCCATATATCTCTCCATGTCTGATCATCATTTATGTCCCGGCTGCTTACTTGCCGTATCCCAGAACACCTATCTTGTCTCCATCTTCAAATCCATCATACCAGCACTGGCTTGTACCATTTTCCATAACAACATATATCTTGCTGTAGATTCCACCAAAAGTATAGTTTGGATAATTATCCGACACATCTGATACAGCACCGTTGCTGGCAGTAAATGAACCTGTGTATGTGCTTCCACCAGCCTCAAGGCTGGCACTTACAGTACCATCAAAAAGTCCATTCACAAGATTTCCTGTATAATAGCATGTATATGCCTCTCCACCGCCATCACTGATAGCACATTCTATTGTCTTTCCTGCACCATTTGGATCTCCGCCTGACCATGAGCCCTCATATGCCCTGTAGGTGCTGTCGCCTGTTGACACAAAGCAGTTTCCCTCTCCGGATCTTTCACCATTTTCAAAGGATCCATAATAGAAATAGTAGCCGTCATCTAACCTGCACAGAGCCACGGCTGTTCCTGTATAGTCTGTAGTATCCTCGTCATCTGCGTATATATACTGGTCACCCTGCATTGTACTATATATGAGCTCTGCGCCTTCACTGTTATCTATAGAAAGCATTGACTCATAATCCCTTTCTGCCATATAGCTCTCAGCATTCTCCATGGTCTCCTTGATCATTGCCTGATTTTTCCTGAAGGTCTCTATCTGGCTTTCATATATATCATAATCTACACCTGTGACCACATCCCTGTACCTGTCTATAAATGCCTCAGCTCCGTCATAGTCGCCATTGTTGATCATGCCCTCTAATGCATCTCTAACACAGCCTGCTCTGTTGTCAAGGGCATCCTTGTTGTCCGGTGCCAGTGCCAGTGCCTTATTATACACTTCAATTCTTGCATCATAATCAGTGTATGTAACATAGTCGTCAGCGTTCTTTATATAGGCAACAACAAGTTCATCCCTTATGGCATCAGAGCCAATTATATCGTAGCCTTCCTCAACTATGGTTACATATTCATCACTACCCTCTTCGTACATATCCCCTGCCTTAGCATAGAACTCGTCAAGCTGTTCGCCTCTGCTCTTGACATCCTTCTCGCTGTACTTCTTTATCTCTTCCCTGAACTTAGCGTACTGTGCCTTAGCGTCCTCATTCTTTTTCGCCTTTATAAGAGCATCCATGCAGCCATTTACAGCTTCCATGTTCTTGTCGTCTATATCGAGAGCATCTCTGTAGTACTTCTCTGCATCATCATATCGCTGCTCCTTCATGGCCTTCTTGGCATTTTCCATAGCTCTGTCAAGTCTCTTCTCCGGCGTGAAGAACATGAAATAAGCACCTGCTGCCGCAGCAAGAAGCAGAACCACCACCACAAGAGTGACGATAAGGCCTGTCTTCTTATGGGACTTTCCTCCATTACCATTGTTTACTGAAGCCTTCAAAGCCTTCCCTGCAGCTTTCTTTTCTGCCTTGGAAGCCTTTTTCCCTTCCCCGGATTTTCCTGCTTCCGGGTAATTTTGTGCATTAAAATTATCCGGTGTGCCGAAATCGTTCCGGCTGCCGAAATTATCCGGAGCACCGTATCCCGGCTGCCCTGCGAATCCCTTCTGCGGATCATTGTAGTTGTTATAGCCTTGATTACCATAATAATTATTGTAGCCATTTGCTGCACCATTATATCCGCCGCCCGGATAACCACCATTTTGTGCACCGTAACCTGTCTGCGCACCATAATTATTCTGGTTCATGAAACCCTCAGTCTGATTGCCATAATTGCTCTGGTTCATAAAGCCCTCAGTCTGATTGCCATAATTGCTCTGGTTCATAAAACCCTCAGTCTGATTGCCATAATTGCTCTGGTTCATAAAGCCCTCAGTCTGATTGCCATAATTGCTCTGGTTCACAAAACCACTGTTCTGTGTCCCATAACCGCTCTGACCTGCAAATCCTTCATTCATGTCTGCCAGGTTTACGCTGTACTGGTTCACAGTTGTTCCGGTGTTGCCATTATTGCTGTTATTACTATTATTGTTATTATTCATTCCTGCTGTAAGTACGGTAGTGGAATCCTCGCCGTCATATTCAGCAGTTCCATTATTCTCGTCATCGTATCCCATCCGGTGGTCCTCCTTGTGATTTCTCGACCTTAAACATCAACCTTCATT
>ERZ1034920.34-NODE-34-length-93322-cov-9146.625570_pt1 | contig 93322 bp, 91 predicted proteins | sample MGYA00520688_ERZ1034920 | MGnify/ENA primary metagenome ERZ1034920 (study PRJEB33766, sample SAMN09781785) | gut metagenome | biome: gut microbiome | host: Homo sapiens | place: Madagascar | study: EMG produced TPA metagenomics assembly of the PRJNA485056 data... | reverse complement strand
CTTCAATCTTAACTTTAGCACCTTCAACAGTAACTGTAATATTCAAATCGCCACTACCAGCCATATTTTGAAGTTGCTCACCAAGAGACTTAGCAAGTTGTTCAGCAGTTGTAACTTTACCTTGACGATAAGTCTCAGTAACAGTCCAAAGATTACGTTCATGGAAAACTACACCTTTCTTCTGAAGTTCAAGACTATAATTAAGTCCTTTTTCAGGAATAGGAAGAGTAATTTCACGACTAAACTTTACACCAGCTTTAGGAGTAGCTTTAGTTACAGTATGAGTAAGTGCATCAATAACACCGCTGATAACTTGGCTATTTTCTCCACGACCATATATAAAGAAAATATCATCTTCTTTCATATCGGACTGATTAGGTGCAGCACCAACTTTACCTAATTTATCAATAAGAGTAGGAATCCTTTTATCACCACTACCAGCTATTTGAGTAAAAGCCATTTGACCAGCTAAAAGCTTAGTACCATCAGTAGCTACTGTAGCATTAGTAGGATAAGCAGTGCCACTAGGTATAATAAAAAGTTGTTTCATAATTATTTAAATTTTAACGATTACTATTATCATTATCGCTTTGACGATAATTGTTTCTTAAATTCTCCCTTTGTTGAGCTTCTTGAGCTTGTTGAGTAACAGCTATACTTCCAGTTACAGCAGTCCTATAAAGTTCTACAGCGTGTTTAACAATATCAACATGAAGATATTCAGGAAGGTCACAATCAACACTTGTTCCACCAACATCATCTAAGAATTTAACTACAGCAGGTTTAGCTATATAAGACAATCTTAGTTTGTTAGGTTTTAAACCTTTAAAAGTGTAATTAGATTTATTTCCTCCAGCATCTGCTTTATCTATATAAAGTTCAATATTGTTATCATGTATTGTAGCTACAGGACTTCTAAGTGTAGGATGAAGTATAAAATCATTTACTACATCTGCCAAATACATATCATCAATTATACGAATTGGAAAAATATTAGTAGTAAATTGATTTTTAGTATCAATATAATCAAGACTTAAATCTACAATATAAATATATTGAATAGCAGTTTCTTTAACCTTATCGTTTAAATAAGTTCCAGCACTTTTAAATCCTAATAAAGGTAATTCATAACTTATAATATAAGAAGTTTTAGAATCACCAAAAGTAACAGTACCATTCCATACTTTATAAAGAGATTTAAGAGCATTGACTTGATTAAGCTTAGAATTATCAGTTATAACTCTATCATTAGTAATACCAATATTTTGAGTTACAATCTGATTAATAGTATCATTGATACTATTGTTAATCAACAAATCAATTTGTTCAGGGAGAATTGCACGGACATTCTGCATACCCATTTGTTGTGAGTATTGTCTGAACATCACGTGCATTTCTTGTATAGTCATAACTTATATTATTTAAATAAGTTTCATTTTATTTTCAAGTTGTGTTTTGAAGGCAGCATTATTTGGATTATTGAAATAAGCTACAGCAGCATTCATATTCTCACCAATAAACTGACCATCAGGAGTAGAAATCTGTTGATTAAGTTCTGAACGAACAAGTTCTCCCCTAGCAACACAAAGTTCTACAAAACACTTAACTTGAATATTTTTATCTTCAACAAAAGAGTTAAACTTATTTGGGTCTTCATTAACAAAGTTAATAAGTTCTTGTTCACGTACAGAAACATCATTAGCAAGACCAATAGCAATATTTCTATGTTTGTATGTAAGATATGCAACATAAATTGCAGTCATCTTATCAGGAGAAGCATTTGCTTCAATAAAGTTGGTCATAGCTTTCTTACGAGAAATAAGAAGTTTCTTCTGACGTTCTTTCTCCTTAGCAACATCTTTAATATAAAAACGAAGATTAGGATTACCGCCGATAAAGCTAGTATCTTTAGCTACTTCACCATAAAGAAGACAATGACGATATGCAATATATTCAGCATAATTTATTGGATAACCATATTTATACTTTGTAGCTTCAATACGATTAATTTCGTCATTGCGAAGAGAAGCATCTTTTTCAGTTTTATTTGAATTATTGTACTTAGCTTCAACAGCATCAAGCTTGCTCTTAATGTCTAAATAATCCTTTTTATGATGATAAACAAAAGAAGCATCAAGTTCTTTTTGACCATCAACTACAATTTGAATATTACTTAAATAACGTTTAACTGTAGTAATAAAATCAGGATTGTTAGCTGACATACCAACAAGTTCAGGATAATAAGCTTCTACTTCACCTTTATTAGCAATAAGTTTACGAGTAGAATTTATTGAACTACCAATTACGGTTTTTGGTTTACCGATAGCTAAACTATTAATAGCTCGATAAGCAGAAACTCTAGCAATAGAAGCAATTATTACTTTCTTAACTTCTGTATATTCCTCATCAAGCTCAGCAGCTTTATCTGTTTTAACATCAGCTTTAGCGTCAGTTTTAGGAGCTTCATTAGTAGAAGACTCTTTACTATTTTGTTGACTATTAGTAGGTATATTAACTTTAATATCAGTCATAGCTTTTATATTTTATAAGTTTAATCAAGATTACACTTCAAGTGGAAGAACTTAGTAGCCTTATCTACTTGAAGACCATAAGAATCCTTAACCTCATAACGAGATGCATCTATATCACTTGCAAAACTATTTGTAGGAACAGCACCCCAAGAAGCAGGAATTGGAGAAAGACCTTTAATTACACCAGCAATATGCTCTTGACCCTTCATACGAACCTTACGAACATTTTGATGTCCATCATAAGAAGAAAGGTCAACCATAAATGCTTGGTGAGAACTAATAGGAAGACCTGTACGAGGATGAACACGACCATTAGCCTTATCATTCTCAGCCATAGTACCCTTAGTAAGGAATGACATATTTTTCAAAGTAACAATATGACCATCTACAGTCTTATACTTGCGGAAGTACTTACCATAAGTCAAATCACCACCTTCTTCACCAATCATCTTATCACCAAGAGGAGTAAGGAAACCACTATCCTTAGCATCATTCTTAATAGCTCTATCGAAGTCTTCAAAGAAACCCTTACCGCAAAGAAGAACTACATTCATATTACCAGTATCAGTATCTTTATCAAGAACATCACCAATAGTACGAGAAATCTTATTCAAAGTAAGTTCCTCACCATAAGTATCATAATTAGATTCATCACAAATCTGTTGCATACCAGCAGTATGAGGAATGGGTTGACCATTATCTTCATCTACAAGAGTAATCTCACCATTAACACTCTTATTATACTCAGCAAACCAAAGACGCTCTTCATTAACTACACGTTGCTGAAGCTCAAATTGACGCATCTCTTCATTAATCCAAAGATTAGTAGTACCACCACCTTTAGTCTTAAACTCATAAGTAACTACAGTGTTTGCAAGATTACCAGCAATCTCCTTAGAAAATCTATGGAACTCAAGTTGACTAGTCATCTTACCAGGTCCCATAACATTAGTTCTATTACCCTTAGAATAACTTTGTGGAATAGTAGGAGCAGTCATAGACCAATACTTTCCTACTTCAAGATTATCCTCATTAACGAAAGCATTAGGGTCTGGGGTAGTAAGACGAAGACGATAAAGATAACCACCATGAGTACCAGCTCCAAGGTCTTTCATAATACGAACTTGAGTTTTACCATCAGGAGCAACCAAACCATATTGCTCAATAAACCAATGAGTTTTAAACTCAATTTCAAAAGTTACACCACCTTTACCGACATCAGTTTTACTAGCAACCCAAAGAACAGAATCGTTAAACTTCATACGACCCATAGTCTTCCAAGTCCAATCAACAGTCTTAATGTCAACAACACCTGCTGAACCTTGACCCTCAGTTAGGAAATTAAGAGGAAATCTATCATCATCCATACCAAAAGTATAGGTAAGAGTAGAATTAATTTCAGAAGGTTTACTAAGCATAAGATGAGCGATAGTTTCTTCATTAGAATAACCTCTATCGTCATAATTACCACGTTGTACTTCTCTTAACGCATACATAATTAATAAATTTATTTGTTAAACAATAATTAAAACACTAGACTATCTACATCTATTGTTTTGTTAGCACTTGCTGGTTTAGTAATTACAACAGTTTTACGACCATCAGTTTCTTTAGCTTTAAGTTTTAGAGTTTTAACTTCTTTTTCTCTAACAGCCATATCAACAAGGTCTTTATAACTTCCTCCTGTAAAAGTCAGCCATGCAGCAATAAGTTGTTCATTAATATTATCATCTGCTGTCTTAGACTTCAAGTCTTTTTGATAAGCAGTTGTATAATTTCCATCTTCGTCTTCTGTAGTTCTATAAATATAATTGAAGAAATCATCAATAGTAGTAGTAATCTTTTGACCATTTACTTCACGAACAAAAGATTCAGGAAGTTGATATTCACCAATCTTATGAGAATTAAGTTTTGTATGAACATTCTCCCAATAAGCATTAGTAGCTTCTTCTTCCTCTTTACGTTGAGCTTCTGCTTGACGAGCATATTCTTCATTACGTTGTTTGTCAGCATTTTGAAGATTTTGGAGCTGTAGTTTAGCTTCATCATAAAGTCCACCACCATCTTTCAAATACTTAATGTAATTATCATTAAGTGTAGTATTACCAAATTCTTTAGCAGCAGCTTTAATAATAGCAATTTGTTGTTCTTCATTATTAGCATCAAGTTTAATACCGCTTCTATCAGGCATTTCTCCAAAACCTTTAGGAGAACCATTAACAGCTAAATAATTAGCAAATTGGGCAAGAATAGGATTATCGTTAAATACTTTATTTACAGCAGCTTGTTGAAGCTCATTAGAACGAAGAGCAATAACATTATCTATATAAGATTTGACTCCTTCAACATCATTTGTAAACTCAACAGGTTCACCCTTTTCATTAACAATTTCTTCACCAATAGCTTTTTGAATAGAATCTATAGATAACTCTTTATCTTCAGGATTTTGATTATCTACATTAAATGTTTTAAGCCATTCTTGAACATCTTTAGCTTCTTTAAAAACTTTACCATCATGGTCTACAACATTTCCATCTTTATCGACAGTATAAGTCACACCATCTAATTCGATGTTAGTTCCTTCTTCAAGCTCCCCCGTAGAAGGACTGTTATCTTTTTCACCTTTTCCATCTTTTCCTTCTCCACCATTAGCCGGAGGTTCTGTGCTACCATCAGGATTATCTTTATCCTTATTTTTGTCAGGATTGTCATTATCATTAATGTCTTTTCCTTTACCTCCATTTATATCAGGAGAATCTTGAGGATTTGAAGGAGGAGGTGTAACTCCACCACCATCTCCAGTAAAATCAATATCACCAACAGGACTTTGAAGTCTTTTATGTTGGTAAAAACCTAAAGTATTACGAAATACAAACATAATAAAAACTTTTAATTAATTAATCAAATTAGTCTAACAATCGTTAGTTGCTGCAAATGTAATAGCTTTGTTTTAATTATAATAACCATAAGTACTTATTTAATATTTATTATTATTTTGATTAGCATTTATATAATGAACGGATGAAACCTATTACTGACCTTGAGTTTCAGCTTCTTCTTTAGCTTGAGCAATATTTGTGGCATCAATTCTTCATTAAATTCATTACTTCTCATTGGGACAAATATTGCCATAGATATGTTTTATTTTGTTTCTAATTGATTTATTATTGATAAATGAATAACTATATTGATTTTGATACATAATCAATTAGAAACAAATTTAAAATATTAAATAACATATTATGACATAAAAGAAAAGGCTCATCATATAGATGAACCTTAACTTTATTACTTGTCATATTTGTTTTTATTTGTTCTAGCAATCTTCAAATCATTCTTCATTTGTTCTCGTTTTATTTGTCTATCGGCAGCAGCATTATAACTATCTACAGCAAGTTTTTCTCTTTCAAGTTGAACTTTAGATTGTTCTATAGCACGTTTAGTTTCTTCTTGAAGTCTTGTAAGACTAGCAGTTGCAAACTCATCATTATTTGGATTTTGGTCTCCAAGTAAAGCTATATCACCTTTAGCATATTCAAGTTGTAAATCGTATTGTGCTTTAAGTGCAAGAGTTTGTCTATCTTGTTCACCTTTGGCTTGAATTTCAGCTAACTTCATTTGATTAGCTTGTTCTTGAATTTGTTGGTCAACTTGTTTCATCTGCTCTTCATGTTTACGCTTAATTTCAGTAAACTGTTTAATAGAATCAGATATAGCTGAAACATTGTCACCAGTTATAGCTGAAAGAGCAGCTTCCAAATCTCCATTTTGTGCAGCACTAAATGCCCATTGTTTAAGTTGTTGAACTTTATCTATTTCTTTAGCAGTATTACGAACTGTAACTGAGTAATCAGAACAAATAAAACTATTAACATCAAGACTAAGATAATGTCGTTTACCATTAACTTTGTCATTATAAGCTACATCAAGTCCATCAATAAATGCTAATTTAGCATAATCAATATCTCTATCATAATCTTTACGTCTAAATTCATCAAACATTTGGAATATAATAATAGAACCTGTAGATGATTGACTAATAGCATTTTGAGTAGTTGTAGCACCAGCAGATTGAGCAATTTGTCCATATCGTTGAGCATTCATATCAACAAGTTCACGAGCTTCAAGTTTAATTTGTTCTTTAAGATTGGTAAGCTCTGTAATATATTGACCCATATTAGCATTAAGCATACGAACTTGTTGCATCTTAACACCTCCTGCATCATCTTCATCATCTACTAGCAAAGTACCATCAGCAGCCATTTTATAAATAACATCCTCAGCATCATTTACTATTAATGATTTAGGTAACATAAGAATCATCATCTTATTCTTTGCTATAACCATTTCTTGATGATAAGCAATAATATTTCTAAGAACTTGGAAAGGAGTTATTATACTTATAATACTAAATTTACCCATATAAGGAATTACTTCCATAATACCATTATAAGGTAATTTACCTTTACGTTGATATGCTATAGGTCTAGCTTTAATAGGATAAATACCTGTGTAACGAGTACCAATTCTATATCCTTCATAAACTTGTTGTTCCCAAACCCATTCAATATTAACATCTCCAGCTTGAGGATTTAATTGATAATCTTCTTCTACAACTCTTTGGTCTTGCATACCTATTTCATTAATAAAAGTAAGAATACCTCTTTTAGCAAAACCTTTCCAAACTACATGCCAAACTTCATAAAGATTACTATTTTTTTCATAAGGAGAAAGATTATTTTGTTTAAAGAAATTTCTTTCATCTTTAGAAAACTTATCACAAACATTACTATAAGCTTCATAAAATTCTTTATAAGTCAAAGTTCTTCCATGAGAGGAATCTCTATAATTAGAATAATAATTTTCTAGATAAGTTTTATCTTTATCTGTCAAATCATCATCAAACATATCTATTATTTGATTATAAGACATCATAAGTTTACGAGCAAACATATCATGGTCTTCTATAAACATATTATTATTTGGAATAGGATATGCTTCTAAAACAGGAACTGACTCTTTATATATTTTATGATTACGAATTTCAGAATAACTATAACATTCTCCAAGAGAACAATAATTAAAGAAATTAGTAAGATAAATAACAACATCATCAGTCATATCTTTAACATAATCAAGAATATCTTGACCTTGCTTACTTTCTTTATCTATATAATCTCTATTAAAATTATTAATAAATTCTTCAGCATCAGGCATAGCATTTTGTGGGTCAACACTATCAGGACTTTGACCTTGTTGTTGAGCTTGTTGAACTAATTGTTGATACCTTTTTTGAAATTCTTGTTGAAAAGCTTGTTGAGCAGCTTCTGTTATTTTCTTTTTTAAAGCAGCATCTCTATTTATAACAATATTTGGATTGTTAGCTCCAACTATAAATTGGTGATTACCCTTAAAATATTCACCAATATAACGTCTAACAATATCAGACATTATATCATAATTACGAAGTGTAGCAGGAAAATGTTTATATTTTTCCTGACTAGCATTATAAGGATTTAAAGTTTTCTTATAAAATTCGTTAGGTATGTCACCATGAAGTACACGAAGTTTAATCTCATCATCACTTCTATCATTCATACTTTGACCAAGACTAATAATATAATCTATACTATTAGCATACCATTTAGGTTTGGCTTTTTCTTCTCCACTAACTTTTTGTTGCGGAAATTGAAAATCAGTTCTAATATCAATCATAACATTATTAATTTAATTAATACCACGCTCTAGATAATATATCATCTTTATAATTATTTTCAGTAGCTTTTTTTCTATGAGAAAGTTCTTTAGCTGCTTGAACATCATTAAGTCGCCATTGAAGAGCGCGAATAATCATTTCTGAAACCCTATCGAAATTACCTTTACTATTCCATTTTTTAAGTTCAAGAATAGTTTGATAATCATATATTGTTTGAAATACATATATAGGTTGACCAAGAGCATTTTTACCAACTTCACTATATAACATTTCTTTAAGTAAACGAAGACCTTCAAGAACTTTAGTACCAACTCCAGCTTGACCAGCACCACCACCCATATTAATTCCATAAGTAGCAGAAGCTTTAGCTTTAACTGAATTATCCCATAATTCTACTGGGTCTTTCATTAAGTACTTTAAGGCTTTCCATTTAGTAAAGTTTCTAACAGTCTCACCTCGGTTTACCTCGACACCTGTAGTTCCAATACAATTATAATAACGAGCCATTAAATAACATATCCAATCAGCTTCTTCAAGTTTATCAGGACGACCATAATAAGCACATACTAATTTAGTTTTAAATCCATTATATTGTGTAGGATTTTCCCAAACTTTTATACTATTATGAGAATGTTTATTTGTAATAGCATCCTTTTCTTTATCTACACCTACTGGGTCATAACTTATAGAATATTGTCCTACAGGTATTCCAATACCAGGAACTCTAATAGGATTAAACCATTTACGAATACAACCATGAGGATGTTCATGAGATTTACGAGGAACTCCTTCTATCCAATCATAATAATCTACATTAAGTTTACCGCCTTCTTTACGAATACGTTCATTACTTTTAAAAACAACATTATTTTCTTCTTCAACAAATTTACCATCAGTATAAAAATGATAAGTATTATCATTCTTTAATGTTTCTTCCCAAAGAAGAAGTTTTTCAGAAGTAAATATATTCTCAGTAGTAGAACTAAATGATTCACTAGGCATATTAGCATATTGACCTAGATAATTAATATAATCAGCAAAAGACTTACTACTATCTTTCTTTTCTTTACGTTCATTATATGCAATTCTAAGACCTATATCTATATTAGAATTTCCATCTTTATCCATTGCATACATATCACCAATCTGACCTTGAAGACCCCAACAATAAGGTTTAAAATATCCGCAAACTTCATTACGAGAATCTTTATCCCAAACATTCTCAAAAGCCATAAAATGAAACTTTTTAGGATTATAGAAGTTTCTTTCAAATACTTGCATATTACCACTAGTAGCAGTACCCCAAGCAAAAAGATTACCTGTAACATAACTACCAGTACGCATAGCAGGTTCAGTAACATTCATATAATCATCGAAGTTTTCCATTGTAGAAACCTCCTCAGTTTTAACACTAATAGCATCCTTACCAATAGCACAATCAGGATTATTATTAGCAGAAGCACTAAATAAAGCACTATTCCAAGACTTAGGACTAACATCTCCATTAGGAAGTTTAAAACCAAGAGTAAAGTTTTCATCAGAACGAATTAATATACCTCTTTTAAAAAAAGTATTATTCTCATAAAAATAAAGATTTTTAATTGTAAAATCAGTAAGACCTCCACGTTTAGTAAGATATTTACTATCTGCTGCAACATGAATACAAATTTTATTAGGTTGAAGATTTATTCTATTAGCACTATGACTAGCCATAATATAAGAAAAACCTCCACGTCTAGTTTTGTCTATCAATAGATGTAAACCATTAAGTTCTACAAACTCAATAATAGCAAAAGTCCAAAATTGAGCATCAATAAATTTAGGAAAATCTTGTTTCTTCTTAGCAACAGAACCTCTATCAGTATGAATAATAGTTTTTTCATCAAGTTGTTCGATTATAATATAGTTTAGATAATTATACATATCTCCACTAATATGTAATTGACGAACTTCTCCATTTCTCATAAAACATGGAGCTTCATATCCATGACTTCTTCTATATTCTTCACGTTTACGAAGTTGTCTATGAGGAATAGAATCTTCTTTATAAAAAGTATATTTACCATTAGCATTATAAAAGTCAGCCATTTCATGTAGGAGATGAGTATTTACAAACTTATCTCCTACTTCAATATCCATTAAAAAACCTCCACTTTCTCCTACAAGAAATAAATCATTAGGGTCATTATATCCAAGGTCTTTAGCTCTTTTATATTGAGATTTATCTTCAAGTATATATTGACGAAAAGGATATTCATCTATATATTTTTCAATATGAAGTTTTTCTTCTTCCATAGTTACTTGATTAATGAAACAATAAGGAGTAGTATGCTGCCAATAGCAACACCTACTCCAATATTACGTTGTTTCTTTATTTTCTTGCATGACCTATCCAGTACCAAATATCTTTGTCTAGCTTGTTCTGCAAGTACACTATCATTTGCAATAATTCGTCTAAGTTTTTTATTAATATCTTTTTCATAATCTAATTGTATAAGTTTAATATTTGCTTTACGTAAATCATTAATAGCAACTTTAATACTATCATCTGTAAACCCCCCCGTAGAAGAGTTTATTGTTTGACCTCTACTTGATAAGCTTGTAGAACAGCTTAATAGTACTATCATTATCAAGTGTTTTAACTTCAATAACTTTTGCATTTTTAATACTATCTAATTGTTTAACTTCAAGTTTAATACTATCATTTTGTTTTTGTAGTTCAACACCAGTTTCTATAATGTTGTTATTTTTTCTATGATAATAACTTCCAATAATTATAGAAGCAATAACAACAAATGTGAAAACAAAAAGTATAACACAAGCTCTATTTGATTCATCAGAAAAACTATACATTATAAATCCTCCTCATTAATTAATGTATAAGTATAACGAGCACCCATTCCTTGACTAAATTGATAATGAGCAAGTTTCATAAGTTTATCAAAATTTACTTTACGCTTTAAAACTTGACAACCAGCAGACCAACCATTTACTATAGTAGAATCATCTCCAGCTTTATGAATATTAATTCCAAAATTTCCTTCTTCAATAGTTTTAGGATTCAAATCATAAATAGTATCTTTATTATTATCTCTATAAACTTTAAGAGGTTTGCATTGAACTAAAGCTTCATATTTACCTTTATGATAACCGATTTTCCAAGAACTTCTATATTGACCAGGAACTAGAATAGCACATCCTTTACTTGACATAGGTTTAGTCATAGAACTAAGTCCAGGGTCAGTAGTAGCTGGAAATACATCTCTAGTTTTAATACCATAAATATCAATATATTCGACTACTATATAATCATCAAATTGATTTGTTACTTTAATACCTGCTCTACGAATACCAATAATATTAAGATTATATTTACCATTAGTAAAATAAGCATAACCTTTATTTACTAGTATTTTACTAAAATCAGCACTTTTAATTTTATCAAGAAGTTTATCCATATTAATCAAAATTTATTTCAGTTTGTTTATTAAGAAGTCCTTTACTATTTAAATAAATACGTCTATCTTGAAACATAGCATCAATCATATTTCTAATATATTGTATATGATACCAATTAACTGTTTCTTCACCATCTTTATCTATTTCATAAAGTCCTTTTTCATCACGATAAGGCATTCCATATTTATTAAGTTTAAAAGGTGTACCTATATGACAAAGTCCACAACCAACACAAGGAATACCTAAAATTAGTTCAACCATTCTAGCATAAGTAGAAAGTTGTATTGTATAATGACTACCATTACATTCTGGAAGTGTATTAAAAGGAGGAAGCATCTTTTCATCTTTATCAACCCATTGATTTGTAAGTTGAATAGGTTTAGAAGTTTTATCCTTTTTATAATATCCACTTGTAAAATGAAGACCATCTTTATTTGTTTTCCAATCTAGAATTACAAACTTATCAGGTCTAATAGCCAAAACATCAATAGTTCCACTAAGTAGAAGTTCAGGTAAAAAGACACCTATTTCTGAATAAATAGTATAGCCGCCTTTAATATAATAATCAAAAACATCATATATTTTTTGATACTTATTATTAGTAGCTTCTTTAAACCCATCAATATCAAGAGGAACAGCCTTAAGGTTTGGAATATCTGCAACAGTAATACATCTGCCAGTTTCAACTTTAGTTAAATATTGAATAGCATTTTTAAACATACTATTACCTTTAATTCCATCTTCAAGACCATTATGAGTTTTACTTCCTCTATTACAAGCTTCTGTTGTAATATCTTTCCAACGTTTATCAAGTTCTTTTTCACTTATTCCAAGTTCTTGAGCTTTTTTATGAAGCCAATATTTTTTATCAAACTTAGGCGCATAATCTCCTATTATAGTAGTAACAGAAGTATATTCGTTTCCATAAGTATCATTATATTTATGACCTTCTTCTTGGAAATAAAGGAAATTATCATTATAAATACTATTCATAAGCAAAGTTTAATATTCACTAGCATCCATACTAGAAGAAACAGTATTACCACCTCTAGCTATTTCAGTTTCTTTTTCATATAGAAGATTTTGTTTAGCTTCTTCAAGTTTCTTCATTATAGTAGGAAGTTCTCCAGCTTTTTTATTAACAGCATCTACTAAAGCAAGAATTTCTCCCATACTAGCAATATCTATTTCTTCTTTTTTAGATAGCTTAGTATTAAGAATATCATTCATAGCAGTAATAGCAACATTAATATTATGAAGACCTTTAAGAATATTCTCAACAACTCTTCCAGCTTCAGTTATGTTTTGTTCATAATACTTTTTTATTATTTTAAGTACTAACATATCAGGAGCTTCAACTTTAACTCCAGCTTGTTCACAAGCCATTTTAAGAGCTTCTCTATCACTAAGACCTGCTTGTTTAGCAGGAGATTTAGGGTCGCCTAAATAATAAATTATAATACAATCTTTAATGTATCTAGATTTATCATTAGTTTTATCTCTTTCATATAGTTTCCTAACATCAGCATCTAATAGTTGTCTAACATTAGGAGCAGCAGGCATACCATTATCGTCTATGGTAATAAGTTTATCTATAATAAGTTTATCATTAACCATAACATTAATATTAAGTATTATCACCAACTACTTCCATATTAGCAAGACTAAATAATATAACTTTAGCAAAGTTTTCACCATTATTAGCTACAAGTTCTTTATAAACTTTTCGATTATGATTAGCATAAATACTAACAATATAATTAAAGTATCTAGACTTCTTCATCTTAGTCTTACCTTCAATAACTAAAGACTTCTTAAACAATATATATTTCTCATCATCTAATTTTTCTTTAGCTTCATTAAGTAATTCTTTATTTTCTCTTAGAATCTTTCCTCCATCATTTAATCTAACAGAACCTATGTAAGGAAGACCGGTCCATTTACCTTCATTAATATATTGACAAGCATCTATTTCACATTGAGTTATAAGTTCTAAAGCTATTTCTTTATCAATAATGTTTTCATCTATACAATCAAGAATATCTTGTTTTCTTACAACTCTAACATCATAACCATTAGGAAACTTTCTTATTTCTGTACCATCAGGTTTAATCATAATTTTATAAGCATTACCGTTTGGAGCTTCAGCCGTTGTTCCAACGGCTTCATCTCCGCACTGATTAGTCACTATAGCCTCCCCGTAGAGAGGTTGATAAATTAGTCTTAATTACTTTCTACTTCTTCTCTAAAGTAATAATCTATTACAGGTTTACTATCATTACTAATAGCAGCATGAATAGCATTATTGGGAATGATTTTAAATTCAACAAAATAAGTAGGTTTGTCTATAGACATACAATCATTATAAAGACTTTTGTTACTAGTAGCAAGTTTAGCTAAGAATGTAGCACTAAGACTATTGTATTTAGGAGCTACATGATAACCTAAAGCTAAATCACTACCTGAAACATTAAGCAAAGTTCCAACCTTTATATTATTAATAAATTCTGAATCTTTGTCAATACCTTGTTTTATCATGACTGAAACACCTTGAACATTACTTGCTTTATTTTGTTTTAGACTACTAATAATTACTGTAGGACGCTCTTTAAATAATACAGCCACAAGACTATAATAAGGAGCAACTTCTACATTAGCAACAAGACTTTTAAGATAATCCATGTTTACTTCATTAAACATAGTAGGAAGATTAAGTACACAATTCTTACCTTGATAATTTACTTTTAAACTTACCATAATTCAATATTTAAAATTAATAACTAGATTAATACTATCATTTTTTATGTTATTTAATATTTTCAAAACACTACTAATCATTATACTAATATAATAGATGTTCATGTTCATGCTGCAAATATAGATAATTCTAATGATAATACAATGACTAATGCTAATAAAAATAGAATTTAAATGTTAAAATTTGTAAATCGCTTGTAGCTTATATAATATAATGTATATTTGCCTATGCTATCGCTAAAGGTATCGATAAACTAATATTATCGATAATAATGAAGGAGTAGCAAATAGTGAAACTTCCCTTGAAGCTCTTGGTAATCTACATATTACTTAGATGAGGTATCACAATACTGATGGTGGTAATATTGTTAAAGATTATTTGGCTGAGACTGCTAGAGGTTCTTGCTGATTCATTATAATGATGGTGCAGATGCTTGTCTTACTCTAGTGGAGAGATTCTATAAGAAGTAGTTATTAAACGATAACTTATAGATTGCGTAGATGTTTTTCGTAACGCATAAGCAGAAAAACGTAGATGATTATTAAAAGTAAGTATTGATACTTCTTATAATACTCAAAAGACTTATTATGTTTAAAAAGATATTATCATTAACAATAGCGATTGTCGATGCCTTATAGTATAGCAAAGCGGCTGCTAGAGTTCATTCTCTAGTAGCCTTTTTTATTTCTAATACTTAACAAACTATTAATACTAATAATCATAAAGATAATCAAAGAAATAATTATAAAGATAAAGCAAAGAATTAATCATCAAGTCCTTCTACGGGCGGGATTTATAGACATCTAATACTTCAAGATTCGACTAGAACTTCTAATACTTATAATGACAAATAATAAAATCATAATAATAATAATAATAATAGAGATTATATTGATAAGTCTGAATATAATAGTAGATAATAATAGATATAAAGGTAATCAAACTGATGATGATAAAGATTATAAAAATAATGAAGATAAAAATAAAAATAATAGTAATAATGATATTAAATAAATGTGAGGAAATAAAAGAGATGATATAGATTATAATTGTATTTATGATAAAAATAGATAACAAATATTATGATGATAAAAATACTAATACTAATAATAATAATTTAAATAAGAATAAAGTTGATAATAAATATGAAAATGATAAATGTGTTAATACTAGTAATGATAATTATATTAAATAAGTGTGAGGGGGAGGGTATGTAGTTAGACCCCCACCGATTAATGTACGTATCGAAATCCCCCGTCATCAAACTCAAAATTTTGACATCAAGAAAGAGACAATTTCAACAACAAGAAAAGAAACAAGTTTTGGCATGGAAAGGATTCATGCTACAGCTTATGCTGTTTATTCATTAATTTAATATGTTTTAATTATGAAAAGCTTGAATTGTAAAGTTACAGTTGCTAATGTTAGTTTGTATCTCACTGATGAAGGACGTCAGATGATTAGTTTTGCTATCAATGAACAGATACCTGCTCGTCGACTTGACAAGACTACTGGTGAACTTGTTGCTGGTTTTGCTAATGATATTAAGATGCCATTGCGTCAGTTTGGACACATCATCTTCTTCGAGACAGCTACTATGATACAATATTATCTTGCTCCTAAAGAGCGTGGTTACTACAAAGAAACCATGACTCAGGAAGAGTATTATAATTTGCTTGTTGGCGCAACTCTTGATGTTAAAGTTGAACGTTTTGAAGACGGCGAGACTTTCATCAATGAGATTGATGGTGAGGAAATGACTTCTGATGGAGTTACATTTCATACTCGTGTCAATGATATTGCGCTGTCTGACTTTGGTAATGATTTTGGCTTTGGTGCGCCAAAAGACATGACCAAGATGTTGGCTATCATCAAAGCTGCTAATCAAGCTCGTGGCAAAAAGTTTGATTTTGCTGCTGAGAAAGCTGCTGACAAATCTGATGCTGCAACTGCTGAGTAATGAAAATGCAAGAGTGGGAGAAATCCTGCTCTTGCTATTCATTCTGAACTTTGACAACAAGAAGAAAACAAATCTTGACAACAAGAAAACAAACAAGATTTGACAACAAATAAAATAAACAAGAATTGGAGAGAAGAAGTTAAAATACTTATAAGACTTATAAGACTTATATCTCTCTATTCCTAATATTGAGCGAGGAATTAAAATAAATGTTCATATAACTAATAAATAAGGAGAACTTATTATGAATAAAGTAATGATTTTAGCTATTCTTGTAGCTTATAAGGCTTTTAATGATAAAAGTCTTAGTATTATAGTTAATGAAGGTGAAGATGAATATGTAGCTAATAAAATTGTTATTAATAGTATTGATGATGATAATATTAGTTTTTCATCTTGGACTCATAGTGGTGTTTATGGTAAAACTGTTAATATTAATGATATTGTTGGTATTCAGTTTCAGCATTAATATAAGTGTAGATAATATTGATTATGAGGATATTTATATAAGAGCTAATCATTAAAATAAAAAAGTTATGTTTAATCAAAAAGAATATAATAAGTGTGCTGACTTTGAGATTATTCTTGGAGTAATTAGTGTGATTGTAATGACAATAATATTGTTCGTGTTATAATAAAACTAATCATGTTGGTAAATGAAATGATGTAGATAAAAGTGTTGCTGAGAGTAATCCTTCTACTACATTTTTATCTACTTTTCATTTTCCTAATTATTAAACTACTCAAGTTTATACTTATGCTTATACCAAACTTTATATTTTTACTGACTTTCTTTTCAACATTTATAATGACGCTATTAATCCTCATCGACATGACATTTAACTTAAACAAGTTTTCAAAACTTATTGATATATTATTCATTATCAGTGTGTTATTGATTTTGATTTATATCTTTTCGATGTTTGTATTTAGTTTAATGTCTTTGTAAATGTCGATGATGTTTATTATGTTGATAAGATGTCTGAATGAGTTTATGAATGTTTTATAATATAAAATGTTCTATTAGTATATAACAATTAAATATTACTGATTATGAGTACATATAAATCGTTTCTTAATGAACTTCAAACTAATGTTAATAATTTAGCTAAGAGATTAGATAATCTTAAACTTAATAGTCAAGCTGAAGAAGATATTGAAAATTATCTTAGAACTGCTATTTCTAATATAGATGCAATTGATTTTATAATTGAAGATAGTTCAAAATAAAAATTTTAATAATTAATATAAAGATTATGAAAGAGGTAGAATATATATTCTTAATACAAGGAATTATGGCTACAATAGTTATTATTGCAATGGCTATTACTTGTGTTTTTACAAATAATAAAGATATACCAATTAAACCTGTTGTGTTTGGTATATATGTTGCACTTTATGGTCTTATATGTTTTATAGTATCTTTTTATGCTTATCATGAAATTGAAAGTGAAAGAATTAATGCTTATAAAGAGTATTATAAGAATACTGAAAATATGATAGATGCTATTTGGGAACTTGAACCTGAAACATTTGATAAGATTGATAAAACTAAATATGATACTACAAGAAATAAAGTATATAAACTAATACATGTTGGTAATTAAATGTTTGTAGCGACAAACAAATATCCCATTTAAGTGTATTCATAAGACTATTGCTTGTGAAAGTAGTAGTTTTTCTTTTGATTATCGTGTTAATTAACATACAAATAACAATTTAAATTTTACAATTATGAAAGATTTTAAGAAAGTAATTAATGATTTGAAAGGTGTTAAGATTAACAATGTAGCTATTGCTCATGTTCGTAACGTTAATGTTACAGATATGACTACTTGGCAAAGAGTAGCATTGACTCTTGATGTTCCTGTTAAAGGTTACATTGCTGATGACGAAGGTAATTATAAGGAAGGTGAAACTAATATTATCTTTGTTAGTTCTTTCTCTTTGATTAGTGCTCTTCGTGAAACTGAGTATGCTTGTATTGGTGATTATCTTCGTGATAACCCTAATGCTATTAAAGCTATTCTTTCTCGTGCTAAGATTGAGATTGTTCAGGAAGCTGTAGCTGAGGGTCAGGAATATCATAATCCTTTCAGTAGTAACGAAGATAATACTTCTGTTGTTGAACATAATTCTTACTACAATCATGTAACTCAAATTCTTGAGTTTAGTAAGATTGGTGAAGCTGTTGCTCTTGGAATTGTTGAACAAATAACTGGAGTTAATATTCGATAGTATAATACAATTAGTAGTGATAGTTATAATGCTATCACTACTATTAAATAAGGAGAACTTATTATGTGTAAATTTTATTTTCGTAGCAATCGAGCTGAAGATGGTATGACAGGTGTTATGCTTATCAGTTGTAAAACTTTGTCTAAAGCTAAGAAATATGCTAAAGATAAGTTTAAAGAGTATGGTTATAAAGGTAAAGCCATTAGATGTGCTGCTATTACTTTTCTTATGTGTTTATGTTTTGTTTTAAATGTAAATGCAGCTAATGTTTCTGATACTCTTAGAGTTGATAATACTAAAATAACTAAAGTTATTGAGTATCCTACAACTAATAGTAAAGGTTCTAAGATTATTAAATATTACTTTATTTATAAAGGAGAACTTGTAAATACAAGTAAGACTGTAGTTGAGAAATATAAATTGGCTAAACAATTTGGTGCTAATTGTGCTTTGGTTATAATCAATGGTAAAAATAGTAAACGTATTGTACTTAATTAGTATCAAGATGTTACTAATCATTAAATTATTGGTATAACCCGCCCGTAGAAAGATATTATTGTTTATCTTTGCAATAGATTAATTAATATAATAGGTGGAAGTCAAACTAAGTATCTGCTTTAGTGTTTAAGAGTTAGTACAATTAATTATATTTATATTTGCTATGCACGCCACCTATTTAAATTTATATTGCTATGATTGACGATAATTATATTGATGAAGCTTCTATTGATATAGATGCTTATTGTGTAAATCATGATATTGATGATTATGATTTATTCGGTGAAATCATGGTCGAAGATAACGATGATGATTCTAATATTGATTTTGATTATTAATTAAATAAGGAGAACTTATTATGAAAGAAAAAGAATTGAGTGTAGCTGAGAAAACTCGTAAAACTAAACTTAGCAAAAAGAGTGTTGATGAATTAGTAAGTATTATTCTTCGTAAAGATGATGTTGAACGTAAGAATAGTAAACTTATTAAATGTTTGAAGATAAATGTTGATAGTCTTGAGAAGAAAAATAAACTCTTACAAAAAGATTATCAAGAACTTGAAGATGTTAATGTAGGTATTAGTAAATCTTTTGAAGAACTACATAAAGTTTATAAAGAAACAAATTATAAACTTAAAGATAGTTTGAATACTATTCAACATTATGATGATGATATATTCTCACTTCAAGATAAGATTAATAAATTAGTTAAGTCTAATGCTAAATGTTTTGGTTACGGACTTGTAGTTGGAGCTGTTATTACTTTTATTATAACATTGATATTCTAATGACTGAACAAATAATCATTCAACAATTTTTGTGAAACTGATGTAACCTCTATTGCTTGTGAAAGTAGTAGAGGTTTTTAATTTTATTTCTATGAATATAAAGATAGACAAGATAATAATCAATGATATTCTATATGATGTTGTTGATGGTGGTACAAGCTGTAAAGACTGTGCTATTAGAAATTTATGTATGATTAATGGTTTTGCTGATGGTGTAACTATTGATTGTACAAGTGTTCATTTAGTTAGTAAAGGTGCTTATAAAGAATAAAATAATATGAATAATAATACTACTCTTCCTTCACCTCCTGATATAATTGTTCTTCCTGATAATGTATTAGCTGATATTTATAATAATGATAATGATGAATATCAAGATATGGTTGATTATGTAGAAACAGATTACTGGGTTGACCAATATAAGTCAGGTTTGATGGATATAGTCGAACAATAATTTCGATTTTTATTAAATTATATTAGTTTCTTGGCTCTTAAATTATTTTTATGAACAATCATTCATTGATATAATTTGAGAGCTTTATATTCAAAATTAAAATATTAAATAAAATGAAAAATATTATACTAGATAAATATAAACTTTACCTATAGGTACTATATTTACTTATAATGGTAATAAATATAAAGTTTGTAAAGATGACGATTATTGTTGGATATGTGGTAGATGTGCTTTTAAAGGAATTAATTGTGATACTCTTAAACATATTAGAGGTAATTGTGGTTTAAGTAATAGAACAGACCATACTAGCGTATATTTTGTTCAAATAAATGATGATACAACTATGAATAAAGCTTGTGATAATATTAGTGTTATAAATCCAATCTTTAATACAAATAATTCTTTAAATGATTTACATATTGATTGTCCTAAAGGATATATTATAGATGTAGAACATAGTGATTTATCTAAAGGTATTATTAAATTTAAAAAGAGTTATATTACTCTTGAGAATATTCCTTGTATTGTTAGAGATAGTATTAAAATTAATGGTTTTATAAATAATCATTCTAAATGCTATAAATATCTAAATAAATTTAAAGCTATAGCTACTCTTATAGATATTGCGGAGTATTATAATAAAGATTGGAAACCTAATTGGAATAATGTTAGTGAAAATAAATTTTATATTATTTTTCGTTGTTATACAAATTTTTATGATGTAACGTCTATAAAGCAAATAATTGATAATGTTGTATATTTTAAGAATGAAGAAGATGCTCAAGAGGTTATAGATAATCCTAATTTTAGAGATATTCTTAATACTATTTATAAAGATTAAAATGATATAATTATGAAAGAAAACTTAAATATAGCAACTATACTGAAAGATAAGCCAACTGGTACTAAGCTTTATGCTGATGCTTTTGGAGAACTTAAACTTGAATGTATTAAAGTTAATGAAGAGGATATTATTTATACTAGAAGTAAAATATTTACACTTTATCCTTTTTATAGTGATGGAAAATATAGTAAAGATGGAGAACCTATCTTAGTTCCTTCAAAGAAAATGCGTGATTGGTCAAAATTTGCTTGGAAGCAAGGTGATATTCTTGTTAGTGATGATGGTAAAAGTCAGGTTGTCTTTAGCAGATGGTATGATGATAATTATATTGATTTTTATGGTAAACATTATCTAAACAATGAGAATAAAGATAATACTCTTTATTATAAAACATTTGTATGTACTACTAAATGTTATTCTCTTGAAGATAAAGATGCTGCTAAAGTTTATATTAATACTATTGAAGAAAAATTTGGTGGTAAACTTAATCTTAAAACTTTAAAGATTGAGAAAACTCAACTAAAGTTTAAAGATGGAGATATTATCGTAACAGACCCTATTCCTTCTTTATGTTATTCTACATGTATTTTTATATTAAAAGGGGATTTAAGTACAAATGAAAATCAAGCAAATTCTTATGTCTTCTACAATGTAGAGAATAATCATGTTGATTTCAATATACTTGATACAATGATAAGAGACCGCAATATTCGTCTTGCTATAGATGTAGAAAAAGAAACTCTTTTTGAAGCTCTCGCAAGGAAAGGTAAATATTGGAATGCTGAAAAGAAAGTTGTTGAAGATATTAAGAAAGAACATCAATTTAAGCCTTTTGAAAAAGTGCTTGTAAGAGATAATCGTAATGAAGCTTGGAGAGCAGCTTTTTTTAGTTATATAAATGAATATAAAAGATATGTAACTACAAGTATGGCTTGGAAGTATTGTATTCCTTATGAAGGTAACGAAAGTTTATTAGGTACAACTAAAGATGTAAGTGAATAATTATGAATGACAAAGAATATGAATTTGAAAATTATCATAATTTTGATGTTACTATTATAAATAATAATTATCCTGATGGAAAAGCTAATCGTAGAGAAGCTAGACGTAGAGAACTTAGAAAAAGAAAGGGTAGATTATGAAAGAAATAAATGTTAAGGTAACTATTACTTATGATAATAAAAGTTTTTATGATGATAAAACTGTAGAAACTATTATTAAATCTGTAATAGGTAATAGTTTATTTAAGATTACATTAAATAAAGACATACGTATTCATAGAATAGATGTAGTAAATGATAAAGAATAAATATTATGTTATGTAATACTTGTGCATATTGTTATGATTTAAAACATTGTACTAAACCTGAGTTTGGAGGAGTAGTTATAAGTTGTGGAAATTATATTTCTAAAGCTAATTATAAATATCCTCCACATCGTAGAGGCTATATTATTCCTTATAACTTTCCTCTTAATACTCGTAAAGGCTTTAAAACAATTTATCATCTTATGAGATTAAGTCAACATGATATGACTACTGTAATTAAAGATATAATTAAAGTTAGACATAAAGGTATTGATGTTATTTTTAATGCTTGTAAGAAAATAGAGAAAGAGAATAAAGACATAGAATATTTCCTACGGGGGGTCTAGAATGTCTTATAATTTAAGTTCGAGTAAATATAACTTATGTTAGTATTTATGGTGCGAAACCAACTCGAACTACTAATAATCATCTTATTGATGATGTAATAAATATATTAACAATTAAACTTTTTGTAAAATGGCTAAAAAGCATGACGAAAGAAAGGATTTGATGAGTGTTTCACGTATTGCTCGTATTAATGGTAATCACATTATTATTGGAGATAAATCTGCTGTAGGTATTCATACTTGGGGTAAGATTGATTTTCTTGTAAATTATTGTGGTTATCATGTTCATTATGAATGTGGAGCTAAACCTTCTAATTTAAAGTTTGATGAATCTAAAACTTCTGCAAGAGAAGCTAAAAAGATTCGTAAAGAACATAAACTAACTAATAAGAAGAAATGAGAGTAAATCTTAGTAATGTAAAACTCAAACTTAAAATAGTTAAACCTACTAAAAGAGTTGAGCCTAAAGAAATTCCTCCTAAGAAACTTACTAAGTTAGTTAATGGTAAAGTTGTTCTTATAGATGGAAAATATTATTGTTTTGTTCAATATTATGATTTTAATGAACGTCTGTTTGGAAATACAGATATAATTGAAATCACTGATATTGCTAAATCTCTTAATATTCCTTTTACTGAAGAATCTTATGATATTAAACAATTTAGAACTATATTTACTAGGGATAAAACTAAATATGGTTATTTAAGTCTTGTTAGAACTGAAAGTCAAATAGTATTTGGTAATTATAATCCTAATAAATATATTCCTTTTGCTCCTAATTGGATAGTTAGAGGTTGGATTGTCAAAATCAATAATGTTCTTCAATTTAAATTTAGAAATCTTGTTACTATAAATGGATATGATTATAGATATAAAGGACTTCTAGATGATGATGAATTTGAATGGTTTAAATCTAATAAAGATGGAAAGAAATGAATATAGATACAACTTTAAGTCTTGCTAATGGTAAAAATCCAGCTAATATTGGTAATTTAACTGATGACCAAAAGAAAGCTTATGTAGGACTTATAGAATTTATAAATGCAGATTATAACGAAAATGATTTTAAAAGAGCTTTAATTGGTCCTGCTGGTACTGGTAAAACTTATATTCTTAAAGCTATAATTAAGAATTGCAAGTATGCTTATTCGACTATTGGTTTATCTGCTCCAAGTCATAAAGCTTGTAGAGTTCTTCGTGAAAATCTAATTGGAGTTACTAATAATGTTAATACTGTTCAATCAGATTTCGGTCTTAGACTTAATTTTGATATAGAAAAGTTTGATATTAATAATCCTCCATTTGACCCTAAAGGTAATGTTAAAGTTGAAGATTATAATCTTTATATAATAGATGAAGCTTCTATGATAAATAAAGGTCTTCTTCGATTTATAGAAAGAGTACTAAAAGAAAATCATTGTAAAGTTATTTATTGTGGAGATGATAAACAACTTAGCCCTATAAACGAATTTCGTTCTGAAGCTTTTAGTGGAGTCAAGTCTTATAGACTTAATCAAATTGTTCGTCAAGATGAGGATAATCCTATTCGTCCTCTTCTTAGTATGCTTCGAGATGATATAGAACATAAAACTTATAATTTTCTTAATTATATTACTAATCATAGAGAAGCTTTTGATAGTAATTATACTAAAGGATATAAAGTTTTAGGTTGTAAAGATTTTGAAGAAGAAGTAGATAAACAATTTAATGATGAACAAATAACTACTAATACAGACTTTGTTAGAATAGTAGCTTATACTAATAGAGCTGTTGGTAATTGGAATAAGTTTGTAAGAAATAGCATTATTAAAGATGCAGATAAATCTCCTATAACTAAGAATGATTTGTTTACTTCTTATGTTACATTAGTAGATGATTTTAATGATGCTATTATTAGAAATAGTGAAGATTATATTGTTTATGATGTTGTGAATTATGTACATCCTGTTTATAAAATAAAAGGATTTATGGTTAAATTTCAAGCTATACATGGTGGACATATTACTAGTCCATTATTTATTCTTGATCATACTGATAATTTTAGTTTACAATATTATTGCAAAATTAGTAACAATTTAATTAATAGTGCTAAAAGTGCTAGTTCTAATACTAGAGCTTCTAAATGGAAAGAATATTATAAATTTAAAAATGGTTGTCTTCTTCTAATTAATATTGGAAATAAAGACGGAAGTATTGCATTTACTAGAGATTTAGATTATGGCTTTAGTATTAGTGCTCATAAAAGTCAAGGTTCTACTTATGATACAGTAATGGTTGATGTTAATGATATTGTATATGATAGACATGGCGATGCTTATACTAATGCTGTAGAAACTAATAAACGACTTTATGTTGCTTGTAGTAGATGTAAGAATAAATTATTTATTAGGTATGGAGTTTGACGTATATTGATTGGTAATTTGCTTATTTGCCAATTTGCGTTTTGTATGTTGAATTTATTATATAAGCATAATTAATTAATCAACATTCATTATAACTCTCTGTATAAACAAAATTAAAATATTAAATAACACTATGGATAAAGAAACTATTAGAAAATATATTGAAGATAGAAATAAACTTACGAAAGATTTTTATGATAAACTTCAAGCTCAAGATGATAAGTTTTGTGAAGAACTTGTAAAGTCTATTCCTATTAAAATAGGAACTATTATACAACAGTCTATTACAACAAATAGTCAAATATATGGTAGACGAACTAGAATAAGTTTTTATAAAGTTATTAAATTTAAAGCTAATCCTGATGGTACAGCTTATATTATAGCTAATAAAAGAAAACTTGATGGTAATTTTGGTGTTAGAGAATTAACTTTATGTACTATTAGTTACTATAATGATTTTAAACTTGAAGATAATTATAAAATTGTAAATGAATGTTTGTAAAGATTGTCCTCTAAGACTATTTAATGATAAATGTCATTGTCTTAAAGGTGTTGGCAATCCTCTTTATGGTAAAATAATAGTTGTACCTAACGTCGATTATGATGCTTATAAGAATAAAGGAATGACATTTAGTAAATATGTGGAAATAATAAACGAAGCATTAAGTCCTTCTACGGGGGGGCTAAATGATTATTTTATTGTTCCACTTATTAGATGTAAATTGACTGATAAATGTCTTCTAAATGATAATATTATTAGTAGATGTATTGTACATACAATTAAAGATATTGTTGATACTCATGCTGTAAAAATATTATTACTTGGTGATGCAGCTAAATTATTCTTATCTGTAGCAGATATAAGTAATAATGTTGATAAGCTTTATATTACTAAAGATAATGGTAATATTAGAGGATATTGTGTTAGTTATTCTCCTTTTATTAAATACATAGATGATGATAAATATAAAGAATTTTGTAATCATCTAACTAAATGGTATAGTGCTAGTAAAGATAATAATTATAATGGATATGAAATTAATATTATATGATACGTAGTATTGCCACAGATATTGAATGTTTTAAAAATCTTTTTAGTGCAACTTTTGTTGATGTTCAAGATTATCTTAGAGTATTCAAAGATTGTGAAGGTATGGCACTTACTGAATGTTTAAGTGTCGCTGAGATAGAGTCTAGACTTGAATCTGTTAAATCTAAAATATTTTATATTAGTGATACTGATGATTCTCAACTTCTAAAACTTGTTTCTTATATTAATAGTATGGAAGCTTATTTTGACGAAGATGGAAATCCTGTTAGATATGATGTATTTGGATATAATAATCAAGGTTATGATGATATGATGTTTAAAGCTTTCATGATGTATTTTAATCGTTTTGATACTACTAAACAACTTTGTCATAAACTTAAAGAAATTAATGATAAACTTCTTAGTCTTCAAGACGATAAAGATGCTTTATGGAAAGATAGAGAACTTGATTTGATTCGTAAATATAGACTTCCTTGGGCAACTGTTGATTTGTTTAAAATTTATGCTCTTAATTCTGCTGGTGTTAATATTGATAAAAGTACTGGTGAAAGAAAAAAGTTTGGTAAATCTCTTAAACAAGTTAGTATTAATCTTAAATGGCATAATCTTCTAGATTTTACATTACCTCCTATAGATGATGAAGAAGGAAATATATATAGGAAAGAAATGGAATATGAAGGCATGAGTAATGAACAACTTAATTATTTGATTACTAATGATTTTGATAGATATATTCTTCCTAAATATGTTAAACCTATGCTTCATTATAATAAGAATGATGTATATCTAGTTTGTGAAATTGCTAGACAAAAGCCTGATGAGATTAAACTTAGATATTCTTTAGGTGCTGCATTTAATCTTAATCTTTTATGTGCTGCTAGAAGTACTATTGCTGATAAACTTCTTTATAAGTTTTATTCTGAACGTAGTGGTTTACAAATAGATGCTTTTAAAAATCTACGTACTCAAAGAACTGCTCTTAGTTTTAATAAAATAATATTTCCTCATATATGTTTTAAAACTCCTGAACTTCAAAAAGTTCTTGAAGATATGAAGAAAGTTGTCATTTATAGAACTAATAAAGATGCTTTTGAAAAAGTAATAAATTTTTATGGTACTGTTTATACCATTGCTACTGGAGGTTTACATTCACAAGATAGACCTGCTGTATTAACAAGTACAAACGATTATACTTATATACATTACGATATAAGTTCATTTTATCCTAGTGTTATGGTTGCATATAATATTGCTCCTAAACATTTAAATAATAATGTATTTGTTAAAATGGTTGATTATTTTCGTCTAACTCGTATTAAATGTAAACATACAAAAGATGAAGATGGTCTTATAATAACAGGAGTTCATAATAAACTAGCAGCTGAAGCTTTAAAGATTGTTATTAATGCAATTTATGGAAAGTTTGGTTTTGAAATGTTCTTTTTGTTTGATAGATTTGCGCAGATGCAAGTAACTATCAATGGACAGCTAATGGTGATGATGGTAGTAGAAGCTCTTGAACTTGATGGTATTCATGTTGTTAGTGCTAATACTGATGGTATTATTGTAAAGCTTCCTAAAAGTAAAGAAGAAGATTTTAAACGTATAACTTATGATTGGTGTGCTCAAAATAAATTAGGTGCAGATTCAGAACAATATAAACTTTTTGTTGCTAGAGATATTAATAATTATTTTAATATTCAAAGTAATGATAAGATTGAATATAAAGGTGGTCTTGACCCTAAACAATATCTTAAAGATTTGAAAAAAGGTTATGATATGCCTGTAGTTGCTAAAGCTGTATTTGAATATTTTGTACATGGTGTTCCAGTTATGGAAACACTTCGTAATCATAAAGATATTCTTGATTTTTGTAAAACTCAAAATGTAGGTAAACAATTTGAAGTTGTTTATCAAAAAGTAGAACATGGAAAAGTAATTGATGTTCATAGTCAACGTCATGTTCGTTTCTATGTTTCTACTAAAGGAGTTGTTATAATGAAAGAGAATGTTCATGATAAGAAACGTAGTGTTCTAGCTAGTGGAAAACCTGTAATTATTCTTAATAAACTTGATGATAAAGATATTGCGCTTCGTAATATAGATTATAAATATTATTATGAAGAAGCTTATAAGATTATAAATCCTATTAAGCTTGGCATTAGTCCTAATCAAAAAAGCAATAAGGATAATAAAACTCTTAGTGGAAAAGCTCTTTTAAAGAAGAACTTTGGTTTATATAACAATTTATTTGATAATGAAGAAATGTAAAAAATGACACAAGAAGAAATGTTTAATGATGCTATCGAAAGATGGAATGCTCGTAATGGTAATGGAAGTTTTCTAATACCTCATCCTTTAGATAGTGTTAGACCTATTTATCTTCTTCTTCCTAGACTATTTAATAGAAGTCCTACATGTAATGTACTTATTCTAGTTAAAGACTTTGAAGATAAAGATTATATCAAAGAATATCTTACTAATCAAAAGAATAATTATGATAGTATTTTTCTAAATTTGATTAATAAAGGACAAATTCATGTATTAACTGATAGCTGGGTTGCTGATAATATTAATCTGTATAAACCTACTCTTACTATTATTTACAATCCTATTAGTTTTACTTTTGTTCATTTAGGAATATTAGATAAAAGCACATATAAATTAGTAATTATTACTAAACCTCTTGATGGTAGAACTAAAGATAGTTTTTATTCTTGTTGTCCTATTGTTAAAGAGTTTAAGCAAAATGATGTCGATAATATTCGTACTAACCCCCCCGTAGAAGAGTATCGTATTCCTATCACTATTAAAGATGATACTAATGATGCTAAACTTCTTCAATACTATAATGACAATATTAGAATGTCGCTTAATATATTTGGAGGTCTAGATAATATAAAAATTGCTATGTCTGGTAATAACACAAATAATGCTTCTAGTATGACATATTGTGATAAACTTGCTAGAGATAATGGTTGGAATGAATATCTAGATATGAGTACAGAATATAATCAACAAATAGATAAGCTTTATAATCCTATAGCAATAAAAGAAAGAGCTAATTCTACTTATGAAATGATTAGAAAAAGAGCTAGACTTCTTGCTAATTATTCAAATAAGATTAATGCTATTATAGATATTATTGATAGTTATAAAGATAAAAAGATTCTTATAATAAATAAGTTTGCAGATTTTGCAGATGAATTAACTAATAATATAAATATTAAATATAATAAAGAAGTATGTAAAAGTTTTCATGACAAATTAGAATCAATTCCAGCTATAGATAAGGATGGTAATCCTATTTATTATAAAACTGGAGCTAAGAAAGGTAAGCAAAAAATAATGGGTGTAATGAACCAAAAGAAACTTATCCAACAATTATTTAATCTTGGAAAAATAAGCATTATATCGACAACAAATAGTCCTGATAAAGAACTTAATATAGATGTAGACGTTTTAATAATTACGTCAAGTCTTTGTGATGATATAAAATCTTATATATACAGATTAAGTAAATGTAAATTCAATATACCTATTATATTATATAGTCTTTATTGCGAAAATACATTAGAAGAAAAAGCAATCAATGATAAACAACTATCATCTAATCATGTTATTGTTAATAAAAAAGATATAGATGTTAAAATTGATAATAATTCTGATTATTGTATTGTAGATTAAAATAAAGTTATTATATTTGCAACAGAAATAAGAAATAAACTTATTAATGCTCTTTGAAAGTAATGAATAAAGAAAGTAAGAATGACAATCGTACAATGGTTGTTAAACGTGAAGAACTAGACACTGCTCTTGCTAATATTAATCTTCTTGATGAAAAAGATATTGCTCAAGCAGAGTATTTTCTAAAGAAGATTCTTACAAGTGAAAAAAGTGGTCTTAAAAGTGTTCAAGATGGTTTAGCCATTATGTTGAGAGCTAAAGACCTAAATTTGCCTTTTAGTACTTGTATAGAACATATCCATGTTATTAATGGTAAGACAGGTGTTGATGTTCATATAGTTAAGGCGTTATTACTGAGGGCAGGTATAGTCTGGAATTGTACTAAAGATTATGTACCTCAGTATCAATATACTGACGGTAACACGGTTTATCTAGAAACACAACTTCCACAATATATTGTTAAGTGTAGAAATGCTAAAGAAGCAGAAGAAAAAACTAACGATGATGTTGTAGGTGTTTATCCTCTTAGATATTATGCAGATTTAAAAGGTAACAAATATAACGAATTTGAGATTAATGCTCAATGTGTTAAATGTATAAATAAAATACAAGCTATTAAGGTTGCCAATGAAGGTAAATTTCCTATTATTAGGATTCCAGCTCAACCTATAGATTTTGTTACTGAATATGAATTTACTAGATTTAAGACTATAAATGGTAAAGTTGTAGAGATGCACGCAAAAAGTCATTTTTCTTATAGTGAAGCTGCTAATGCTGGACTATTTGAAAAAGATACTTATAAGAAATATCCTCGTATTTTAATATCACATAGAGCTTTTGCTTATGGTGCTAGAGATATAGCAAGTGATTATCTTATGGGTGTCATGACTGATGATGAAATTATGGAAGTTATTGGTAATACTAATCTTGATACCGATGACTTTGTAAATGTTGAAGAAGTTACTTCTTCTACTCAAGATTAAAATAAACTTCATATTGAAGTTACAATTAATAATATTATTAACTTTTTAAAATTAAACAATTATGAAATTAGGTAATGTATCATTTGGTTTGGGTTCTTTGAGTGTTGTTAATAGCGGTGCTAAGGTAGTTGCTAATGTTGCTCCACAGCTTATTGCTCTTTCTACAAAGGGTGGTTTTGCTATTACTCCTGCTGTATCTAAGGCTCTTGTATTGTTTACAGGTGACAATATTATGTTTGTAAATAACCTTGCTTGGGCTGAGAATGCTATTGCTACTCGTGATGAGGAGGTTATTAAGATTGCTGAGGAGAATAACCTTGACCTTGATAATGAAGTTGATGCTCAGACTCTGCTTAATGCTATTACTCGTTGGTTTATCGGTAAGGCTTATGCTAAGAAGACTAAGACTGGTGCTCCAGTTATGACTACTGTTCGTATGACAAATGAAGAGAAGGAAGAGCTTCTTGCTAGTCAGGCTGATGCTATTGTAGCTGAGAATCGTGACGTTCTTATTGAGAAGTTTGAGCTTTCTGCTGATGCTTCTGATGAAGAAATCAAGTCTCATCTTACTATTGATGATATTGCAGCTCCTGAGACACAGGCTTTTGTTGGTGCTAAGGTTGCTTCTAATGGTAATACTCCTGGTGTAGGTTTGAAGCTTACTTTCTCTGATACTTCTACTTGGGAGCAGTTGAAGTCTGACCTTGATGATAAGACTGCTGTTAAGCGTGTATTTGATGTAGATGTTAAGAACCCAGTATCTGTTAAGATGAGTAATGGTTTTGAAGATGTTGACGTAGTTCTTTATTCTGTTGGTGACTATGTAGATGAGAAGCCTTCTCGTATCGGTAAGAAAGACGATACTGATGCTCAGCCTGCTGAGTAATTATTAACAAGTAATTATTTATAAGGGAACTGATTAGTTTCAGTTCCCTTTTTTAAACTCAATTTTTAAACAATAAAAACTTAATTAAGTTATGACAAATGAAAAAGAAAATGCAGCAGCAGTTGCAAATGGTGCTGCAAAGAAAGTAAATCGTAGAGGTATTAACAACAGTCGTCATGCAGTTAATCGTCTTAAATTTCATGAGAAAGATGCTGCTGGTAATGCTTTGTTTATTGGACATCTTGATTCTGTTTCTGTAGAATGGAGTGTAAATGCTGATGCTAAAGCTTTTACAGGTCTTAGAGTTCCTCGTCTTGTATTTACTTTTGCTAGTAATCATTCTAATGTTAATGAAAGACGTTATGTTACTAAAACACTTTTCCCTATTGAAAGTAATGTAGATACTATTCCTGATGGAAAGGATGCTTGGCAAGTAGATAATGTTCTTAATTGGGGTAAGCATATTCTTGACATATTCTATTTCAAAGGTCGAGAGATGACTATTGAAGAAGAAGATGCTTTGACTCTTCCATTTGAAGATTTTGCAGAAGATGAGAATGGTCAAGTTCAATATGTAGCTATTGACCCTCAAGAAGTTGTCGATGGTTATCGTCATGTATTTGACAATATCGCAGCAATGCTTAATGGCAACTTTAATCTTGCTGATGGAGAGACAGCTAAACCTACATATAAAGATGCAAATGGTAACTTTATTCCTGTTTGGATTAAACTTCTTCGTGCAGTTCGTAATCGTAAAGGTGAATGGGTTAATGTAGATAAAGGTGGAGAATTGAGTTTTACAGGTTTTGTTGGTAGTGGTGCTATTGAACTTGTTAGAGGTACTAATCCTCCAGCAATTCTTCGTATAGATGCAGCTAAAGAATCTATTACTCCAAAGCAAGTAAATAAGACTCCTTCTGTAGGTGTTCCTCAGATGCCTGGTATGGGAGCAGGAATTGCTATTCCTGGTGCTTCTCCTATTCCAAATGCTGCTGATAATGCCGCATTTGCTGGAGCAGCAGATGATTTACCTTTCTAAAGATAAATTATCTTTAGAATAATTCTGCTAATAGGTTCTATGATTTTATTGTTAGGGGTAATGTGAGTGCAACTCATGTTATCCCTTTTCTTTTTAAGTATAATATGAAACGAAATATAAATACTGCTCATTTAACTAAAGCATTTATTGAATCTCGTATAAGTCAAGAAGATATTGTAAGTAAATATCTAAATATTCCCATAGAAACTGTTCAAAATTGTATTGAGCATAATAATCTTATAAAATCTGTATTTAGAGATGATGATACTGATGGTAGCATGGGTATTACTTATAATAGAAAAGGTAGACTTAAAGTCAGAGATTTTGGAGGTTTTGGTTTCTTTGAAGATGTATATGGAGTTGTAGCTTATGTTCTTAGTATTGCTTATGAAAGACCTATTAGTACTGATAACAAACAAGATTTTTATTTTATATTAAAACATATTTATAGAACATTTGCAGATGTTATAGATAATCGTGAACATGATTATTCTACAGATGATGATATAAAAAATGCTTTATTTAAAAGTAAAGACCGTAAAGCTATTATTGAAATCGTTCCACGTTCATGGAATAAAGAAGATAAAAGAATATGGGACAAATGGAATGTAAATCTTGGTTATCTTAATACTCATTTTGTAATTCCTATTGACCAATATTATATCAATAGAAGTTCTAATCCTGAACCTAAATATAGATATGTTAGTAAAGACCCTTGTTATGCTTATATGCTTGGACAAAATAAACAAGGTATTTATTTGATTAAACTATATTTTCCTCTTAGGAATAGACATATTGATTTAAAGTTTATTACTAATTGTAATGTTCTTGAAGGTCTACCTAATCTTGAATTAGATGATTATGATTATATTATAATTACTAAAAGTAGTAAAGATAGACTTAGTTTAGGAAGTCATTTAACAAACAAACCTCTTTACGGGGGGGCTGGAAAACTTCTAAAAATAGGAGTGATTAATCTTCCTAGTGAGAATTATAGACTTAAAGCTAATGAATATAAATGGATAAAAAAGAAATTATCTAATAATGGAATGATACTTAGTTTTCTAGATTTTGACAGAACTGGTCGAGAAGGAGCTGAATATCTTCTAGAAACATATAATATTCCTTATTTATTTATTACTCGTGGTGAATTTGGTCTTAGTGATTATGGATGTAAAGATTTTGCAGATTTGCATGATAAATATACTAAAGATGAAATAGATAAATTTATTAAAGAAACTCTTAGTTATGTCGAACTACGATACAGAAAAGAAAATCTATACAATTCCGATGCCTATTATGAAAGGTTATCAGACTTTAATTTGCCGTACTGAACGTGATGGTATAGATGTTGTAATGACATATATAACAGAAGAAGAGGAACTTAAATTAGATAGAGGAGAAGCTGTAAAACTAGTTAGAAATAATAAAACTTTTAATATACCAAATGGTAGGGGTAATGTTATTTGTTATGGTCATATAGATTTTAATATAAATTCTGATGATTATTATCAATTACAAGAACTTATACATTTTAATAAGATAGTACATATACCTATAGATTATGACTTAAAAACTCATACTTGTAGAAGTCCTATTAAAAGATATAGAAGTTGTGAATGTAGTAATATAGCTGAAGTTTGTCGTTATACTTATGGTGTATTGGGTAAACCAAATAGAGTTTTAATATTTAAAACAAGATAATATGAGAGATTTTCCTATTTCTAAAAGATATATTATTCCTCTTGATGCAAGTATAAAGAATATTTGTACTAATGCTGTTGCTGAATATGGTATTGATAAAGCTATAGAAAATCAATTACATTATTTAGATTGTACTAGAATAGTTAATGGTCTAAGATTAATGCAAACTATTGGTACTCCTTATCAATATGAAATGTCTAAACTTGCATATATACTTGATACATATTTGTCAGATGATGAAGAAGATAAGATTTCTTTATATTATAATAAGATTGCTGAATTACATAAAGCCAATCTTAAATATGAGAAAGATAATCCTCCTCTAATTTATGATAAATCTAAAAAAGTAAAAAATGCTCGTACTACTCGTAAGAAAGCAAAAGAAGCTACTATTGATGGATTTGAATTTAATTAAGTTCAACAAAAGTCTTTAAATGCTGATATAAGAAAAGCTATACTTGGAAATATAAAATTAAAAATAAAATGATTTTATACAAAAGAAATGCTAAAGGTGAACCTCAATATTGGTCTATACAAGAAGGTTTTAAAGGTAATATTCTTTTAGATTATGGTATTGTTGGTTGTAATGGTCACCAAGAAAGTATTCCTAAGAAATTAGTCAAAGCTAATGAAGTTGAATCTAGAGTTAAAGCTAAACGTAAAGAAGGTTATAAACAACTTTGTGAATTAAAAGATAGTGGACCTGATAAAATACTTGATACTATAGGTTTAATTAATTATCTTAATACTTATCTTCCTAAAAACAATACTACTAGCGATGGATTTATACTTCCGATGCTTGCTAAAGTTCTCAAAGATAATAAACCTTTTCTTAAAACTCCTTTCTTAGGACAATATAAGATTAATGGTGTTAGATGTATAATTAGTGCTCAAAAAACTAATGATATGTTTAAACCTATTAAACTTGTATATCATTCTAGAGAAGGAACTCTTTGGAATCAACTTAGTTGGATGGATGATATTATTCTTCCAAATCTATATGATGAATTAATTGATGCTATGCTTGATGAAGGAGCTTGTCTTGATGGAGAACTTTATATTCCTGGACAAACTGTAAATAATATAAATAGTTTTGTTAAGAATCCCACTCTTCCTCAACATAAACTTCTTCAATATTGGTGTTATGATGTTTTGATTGAGAATATGAATGCTGAAACTCGTAGTAACTTTAGAAAAGAAAACATTAAAAAACTTTGTTATACTTTTGAAGATATTACACAACATCTTAATAATAAATCTCAATTAATACTTTTACCTGATGTTCTAATTACAAATTTTAATGAAGCTACAAGATATAGAGATAAATTTATTTCTCTTGGTTTTGAAGGTCTTATTATTCGTAATCCTTTATCTGAATATCAATTTGGTAAACGTAATGCTGCTATGTTTAAATACAAACGAATTGATGATGGTAAATTTAAAATTATTGATATTATTCCTGAAGGAGTTAGAAAAGATTTATGTAAACTAGTTCTTCAAAATGATATTAATGATAATCAATTTGAATGTACTATAAATGCTAGTCATACTTATCAAGAAATGATTCTTAAAGATAAAGATAAATATATAGGTAAATATGCTATTGTAGAATTTCGTGAAAGAAGTGGAGTTAATAAAGTTCCATTTCATGCTCGTACCGTAGCTATAAATTAAATTTATCATGGAAATAAAATTAAAGATTAAAAACAAAGAAAGTCCAATTATTACATTTAAAGATGATTGGAAAGATATAAAAGGATTTGAAGGTCTTTATAAAATAAATTCTAATGGAGATATTAAATCATTATCTAGAAAAGTTACTTGTAAAGATAAAACAAATAAAACTATAAAAGAAAGAATAGTTAAAGCTGGAAATAATGGAACTGGTTATTTATTTGTATATTTATGGAAAAACAATATATCTTATAGATATTATGTTCATAGACTTGTTGCTGAAACTTTTATAGAAAATCCTGATAATCTTTTAGAAGTAAATCATATAGATAACAATAAAGCTAATAATAATGTTGATAATTTAGAATGGTGTAATAGACTTTGGAATGAAAGATGTAAAGAAAGACATATATCTAATTATCATCCTAAGCCTATTGTTCAAATAGATGAAAACAATAATATTTTAGCTGAATTTGAATCTATTAGAGAATGTCGTAAAGTTTTACATCATAGCTTTTCTTATATTTCTAATTTTATTAAAAATAATACTATTGTAGAAAAGAATGGTGTAAAATATAAATTAAAATATAAATTATGAATCTTGCAGCTTATGATAAAGTAGATAATAAAATAGATAAAACAAAGACTTGGCTTGACCATAATAATAAACGTATAGTCACTAAGCAAATTAAATATAGAACTTATTATGCTTTTGGTAAAAGATATAATCCTAATACTGATAAAGAAGAATTTTATCTTATTACTTCTGATAATATTATTCCTGATAGACCTTATGCTAAGACTATTAAGGATAATTATAATCGACTTAAATATAATTTAGGTTCTATATATGATAATTGTTTTAAAGGAATAAGTAAAGATATAAATATTAATCTTATACTTGATTCTTCTCAAGAAGATGGTGAAGTCTATAGATTTCATTAAATCAATATAACCGCCCCGTAGGGAATATTCGCATTTATGCAGTTTTTCTTTTACGTGAGCGGTTTTATTATGTCCGCAATATAATTAATCAGAAATGATTACATTTGTTGTCAAATAAAAATTTAAAGTATTAAATAAAATGAATAATTATAATTCTGCTGAAGAAGACCCTATGAATGGTTGTGGAACAGGTTGTTTAATGCTTGCTCTTCCATATATTACTATAGGAGTTTTAATGATAGTTTATTTTGCAATTAAACATGGTGTTTTATGAACAAAGAATATAAGAAGAAGTTATTATTATGGTTGATAATTATTATTATACCAATAATATCAATATTGTTTATTATATTTGAGGTAATAATAAAGTTACTAATAGTAATAAAGTTTATAAACTTATAATATTAAAAACTATGGTTAAAGGTAAAGTAGGTGCTGAACCTAAGAAAAGAATTAAACACGTATTTAGTAGAGAAGAAGGAATACATGAAGGTGTTCATCGTGATGAACCTGGTTGGTTTAGAAGTGAATATCATTGTTATTGTTTTGGTTATGGTTATTTCTTTCATAGAGGGGAAGGTTTAGGTAAAAATCTTACTCCTGATTATATTAGAAATAATTGGGATAGAGAAGGATGGTGTGGAGGACTTAAAAGTTCTTGTATGGCTATTATTAATCGTGAACGCAAAATAGCTATTATTAAACAAGGTCTTGATTATTCTTGGAGTATAGAAAAGGCTCTCCCTAATGATTATACTATCTATAAGACTGATGAAGATATTCTTATTTATGATATAACTAGTAAAAAGAATAATAAAGTTCTTATTACTGCACATCTTATATATCTTATTAAGAAATATGTTGGTACATTTACTAATGAATATAAAGTTCTTCATACTATAAGTAAATATATTCCTGAAAACAGTTATATAGCTTCTGGTAGAACTAAATATCTTGATGAAATTAAAGAAATAACGGATAAAAATAAATCTATTGCTAAAGCCAAACCTTTATATGATAAACCTATTTATGTAAATAATGTAAAAGTTCCTTTCCCATCTATTAGAAGTATTCTTAATAATGAACTTTTTACTGATAAAGAAAATCATATTATAGATAAATGCAGATTCTATACTAAGTTCTGTTTACATAAAGGTATTAGTTGGAAAGAACTTAATAAAAAATGGTCTAATGAATATATTGAAGAAATAAAAGCTAAAGATAAAGCTGATTATGAAGCTTTTCTTAAAAGAGCAGAAAAAGCTAAACTTTTATCAGAAGAAAATCGTGATGCTGCTTTACTTAAAACAAATAACAATATTAATGAATGGAGAAAAGGAGATAAAATAGAAGAAGTTAAATATGTTGATTATTATATCGATGAAGCTAATAGAAGGATTACAGCGATAAATCATTCAATAGGATATAAATTTGCTAATACTCAACTTAGAATTAAACCTAGTAAACCTAATTGGGTTGAAACTAGTCGTGGTGCTTTAGTTCCTCTTGATGTTGCTATTAATATATTTAATCAATTATATACTAATTATATTCTTAGTGGTAAAACTGAATTTAAATTTAAAACTAATGAATTTAAAATAGGTTCTTTTTATGTTTCAAGATGTGCTTATGTGAATAAATATAGTGATAGTATAAAACGTGATAGTTTAGGTTATAAAGAATGGCTTTTTACTATAGGTTGTCATACTCTTTGGTTTGATGATATTAAAAATTTTGCTAGATATTATAATCTGCAAGATAGACTTAGTTTTCCTCTAGATAAAACTACTACTGAATGTATGGAAAATCATTTGATTCATTTATCTAGTGGAAAAACTATTAGTGCTGTAGGAACAATTAATGTTTAATATAATAAAATAATAATTATGACAGAAAATGATTTGAAATATTGGAAAGCTGCTCTTAATGGAGTAGTTCCAAAAGAACTTATTACTCCTGAAGTTGTTGCTTTACGTGACCAGCAAAATAAGATGCTTAATCTTATGGCTAAAAAGAATGCTGATTATGGTAATGCTTTCAATAAAGGTTGTGATAAATTAGGCTATAGATATGGTCTAGCTAGAATGTATGATAAAGCTAATCGTTTAATTCATCTTATTGAAGATGATTTTCAATGTTGCAATAAACCTAATGTTGAAAATGAAAGTATGTTTGATACTATTCAAGATTTGGCTAATTATTGCAATATGTTATTAGCTTGGTTAAATACTACTGTTGAAGGTCAACCTATCAGTCCTTCTACGGGGGAGCTAGAAACATCTTTTATTGATATTTCTACTCTTGTTAAAACAAGTAAATTAATTCTTATTGAAGAAACTAGTAGAAAAGATGTTACTTTTGAAATTATAGATGCTTATGGTTTTGAATATCTTTGTAAAGACAAGGATGGATATGTATATAATTTGTCCGCTGATAATAAAGAAATTCCTGTTATTAGTGAACATAAAGAAAATGTAATTGCTATGTCTCCTGAAGATTATGCTTCTAGAAAAGATTTTGTTAAACATAAAAACTAAATAATATGCTAACTCCTCTTGAAAAATTTGCTCTTCTTCCTAATATAACTATGTTTGAAGAAGGAGAACTTACAAAAGTAGATAAAGAACAAGATGAAGGATATACACCAACTTTATATTATTATAATAAAAATTATCAAGTAGAGTGGATTGATGATGAAAACAATGCAATATGTAATATTACTGGTGATACTCCTGAAGAAGTTATTAATAAAGCTTTTGATTTTTGTTTAAGTGAAAAATTAATTGAATTGTAATTATGATTAAAGTTGTAAATCCTAATGTTGAAATATGGAAACAAGAAGGTTATGCTCTTGATGCTATTTGGAAACATATAGCTCGTTGTGCTAGAGTTTGTTATCAAAGTACTCCTAAAAGTAAAGATGAAGATGCTTATAATTTTCTTCTTAGAACTATTTTTAAAGGACATAATTTCTTTGGCTATCATAAAGTAGACCCTAATAATTCTTCTAAAGGAAAACTTTCTCCAAATGCTTATGGTAATGTAGATTTAACAAGTCTTCATTTAAGTTGTTGTGAACATGGTACAGTTCATCTTAAATTTCCTGGTTTTATGCCTAGAGCTGCTGCTATATGGGAAAATATATATAGAACCAATAAATATAGTAAAACTAATGAACATGAGGGGTATCTCTATGTTACTACAAATCTTAGAGTGATAATAGAAAATTACGCTATTGATACTCTTGAATTTATAGATAATACTCCTAATTGTCCTTATTATGCAGAAAGAACTACTGTTAATTTTATAACAGATATTGGTGCTAGTCGTGAATTAAATCGTCATAGAGTTAATAGTATAAGTGAAGAATCTACTCGTTATTGTCGTTATAATGCTGATAAATTTGGTAATAACATAACTGTTACTAAACTTCCTTGGATTCCAGATTTTGATCCTAATAGTATAGGTCATGATTATAGTGGAGGTTTCTATAAAGATAATGAAATTTATTACAATGGTATAATTCGTGATAAATATGCTGCAACTTGGGAAGCTATAGATTGGTTTCTTTATGGTCTTCAAATAGCAAATCTTGTATATTGTAAATGTATTGAACTTGGTTGGACTGCTCAACAAGCTAGAGAAATTCTTCCTCTTAATACTAAAACTCAAGTAGTTCATACTGCTTTTGTTGGTGATTGGCAACATTGGCTTAAATTACGTAGTAATGAAGCTAGTGGTAAAGTTCATCCTTGTATGAAAGAACTTGCTGATAAATTAGTTAAACTTATAAATAAATAATTATGTGGATAAGTATTTTAAATTATAGTTCGGGTCAAATTGAAATTCATGATATTAGTGAATATGAAAATATTGCTCCTACTGAAAACGAAGTTGTTGATTATTGGTTATCTAAAGAAGGTTATAATCCAAATAATATATCTTATATGATAACCGATGATGCTCCTGAAATTTATAATGGTAATACACAAACTATAATAGATATGCCACTATGATAGGTAGTCATAATACTTTAAGTTATCTTCCTCCTAAAAATCTTTGGGGGAAGATAACAAGACTTTGGAACAAATGTCAAGATAAAACTATTGAAGAACAATTCAATAGTGGTGTTGATTATTTTGATATTCGTATTAATCTTTATAATGAGGAATGGCATTTTGTTCATAATAAAGTTGATTATGGATTTGTAGATAATAATATTTGGAAATATATTGGTGAAAATAAAATTCCAATTAGAGTTATTTATGACCAAAGAAGTAAACCTAAAGATGCTAGTTATAGAACAAATCGTTTTATAACTTATCTTTGGATTTTAATAAACAAATATAATGTTAATATAGATTCTGCTATTACTTATTGGGATTGGAAAGAACATTATAAACCTCTTGTTGAAGTTAAAGAATATCATGCTAGTGTTAAAGCTACATGGTATCAATATTTATTAGGTTGCAAATGGTTTGCTAATAAATATAATGCTTTTGCTAAAGCTTTTAATATAGAATATGGAACTTGTCCAAATAGAGTTTTACTTTTAGATTATGTTTAATATGGGACTGAATAAACAATGTTTTATTGGACTTCATCATTATGAAGTTTATAAAGAATTAGAAGTTAAAGATTCTAATTATACCGATAATACGACTGTAGGAATTAATATTATTTCTCGTTGTAGTAATTGTGGTAAAATTAAAATTGAATTTGTTGCTACTGATGCTAATTATTTAGTAGATAGTAGAGGCGTTAGAACTGATAAATAATTAATTATGGGAAAAAGCATATTTGATATTGATAGAGAACTTCTTGATATATTTGAAGAACTCGAAGAAAATGGTGGTGAACTTACTCCTGAAATTGAAGAAAAACTTAAACTTAATAAAGAAGAAGTAACTTCTAAAGTTAAGAATTATGTTGAGTATATTAATAAACTTAAAGCTGATAAAACTGCTATCAAAGCAGAAAAAGATAGACTTGCAGCTTTAGACAAGAGTAAAGATAATACTATAAAATCTCTTACTAATCTTGTTCTTTATGCAATTAATACCTTTGGTAAAGAAGATAAGAAAGGTAAGAAATTCTTTGATTGGGGTACTGGTAAAGTTAGTATTCGTCCTTCTGTTTCTGTAGAAGTTGATACTAATAAAATTGAACATATAACTGAAACTATTAAAGGAGTATTTGCTAATGGTATATTTATGAATACATTACAATGTAATGATTCTGTAGATATTAATAGTCTTCTTGATTCTATTCAACAAACTGCTGTTGCAGAAAATAATATAGCTGCTGGTGAAGTAGAAATTGAAGATTTAGATGATATTACAATTAATGTTACAATTCCTGTATCTGCTGCTAAACTTCTTAATGGTGAAGGTTATAAACTTATGGAACAAGTAGGTCATACTAGTCCTGATAATTGGGATTTTAAACCTACTGTTGATAAGAAGACTCTTAAAACTAAAATTGTAGAAGAAGGTTGTACTTCTAATATTGGAAAAATGGTTAATAACGAAAATTTAAATATAAGATAGTATGAAAAACGACGTATATCGTATTAAAACTGACATTGTAAAAGAAGATAAAAATAAACTTCACGTCAATGTTGCTGGTGAAAATTTTGTAGATGCTATAAATTCTGCTAGTTATTTAAAATATAATGGTGAAAAATTAGAAAAACATATCATAAGTGCTGAAGTAATTGTATATGACGTTCATATAAATACTTTTGCTGGTGATAATGAATTAAATCCTAATAAACCAAAAGAAGATAAATAATATATGAGTAAATTTATTATTTTACAAGGTATTCAAGGCTCAGGTAAATCTACTTGGGCTTTGGATTGGGTTAAAGAAAATCCAATTAAACGTATTAGAGTTAATAAAGATTCTATTCGTAAAATGCTTGGCAAATATTGGATTCCTGATAGAGAAAAGCTTGTTAAACATATAAGAAATGTGTGTATTGAAGAAGCTATTATTGATGGTTATGATGTTGTTTCTGATGATATGAATTTGAGTGATAATACTATTAATGAACTTGTTGAATTAATTAAAAGTATTAAACCAAATACATCAATAGAATATAAATTATTTAATACTCCTCTTAAAGATTGTCTTATTCGTGTAGATAATAGAAATAGACATCTTCCTGAAGATGAACAAATTTCTATGTCTGTAGTAATAAGTACTTATAATACTTTTAAAGATAAATATAACTTAATTGCTGAATAATGAAAATAAGTGAAGTAGTAAAAGAACTAAATAATGTTCTTAATAAATATGGTGACATTCCTGTTACTATGACAATAATTGGAGAAAATGATGTTGATGCAACTATTGAAGATATTAGAGCTGATGAAAACTCTGTAACTTTATATGATAAATAAACATAGTATAATAATTTAAATAATGCTGAATTATGAGTAAATATAATAAAGGTGGACTTCCTTGGGCTATGGGTAAAGACGTTTCTGATTGTCAAACTGCTCAAGAAGTTATGACTAAAGCTAAACTTGATTGGTCTGTAGCTAAATGTGAATTAGTAGCTAAAATGCCATTTAGAATTAATGGAAATAATAATGTAGACGATTGTGCATTTCAACACGATGGAAACATTTATAGAGAAATGAATAATGCTTATGCTACTTATCGTACAGATAATAATTATCCTTTAGGATTAGTTAAAGAAAAATATGAAGTTGTTCAAAATATGGATGCTTTTAATTTCTTTAATAATGCTATTGGTGAAAATCTTGCTAAGTGGGATAAAGCTGCTTGTCTTAACTTTGGTGAAAAAGTTTATGTTAGTGCTAAACTTCCTGTACAAACTTCTGTAGCTAATAGTAATGATGTGGTAGATAATTATCTTATATTTAGTAATGGACATGATGGTAATTCATCTGTTGATATTATGATTACACCTGTTAGAGTTATATGTACTAATATGCTTAATGGTGCTATAAATAAAGTAGATTGTCATATTCGTCTTCGTCATACAAAGTCTGTAAAAGAAAGACTTGAATTAGGAACACAAGTTCTTAAAGTTGCTTGTGAACACGCTCTTGATGCTCAAGAAATGTATAGACAATTAGCTAAAGTTACTATGAAAGATGAACAAGTTTATGAATATCTTTGTAATCTTCAATTAACTCCTGCTGAAATTCAAAAGATAATGCAATATGATAATAAAACAGGTTTTAAACGTCTTATTAGTAGAGATTATAGACTTCTTGAAGCAACTGAAATATCTACTAGAAAAGCTAATATTCTTTCTAATATGTTTGATTATTATAATGATGGTATTGGTCAGAAAGATATTTATGGTACTGCTTGGGGTGCTTATAATGCCGTTACTGGCTTTTATTGTAATGTTGCTAATCTTGAAGGAGAAAAGAGAATGAACTCTCTTGTTTGGGGTTCTGCTAATAACAATATGAATAAAGCTCTTAATAATGTTATAGCTTATGCAAGTTAGTTTTAATAATAATAATGATGTAGAAGGAATAAAAATTCCTAAACATGATGTTGGTCAAAGAGTTCTATTCTTTGACCACGTTAAAGGAGAATTTGCTTATGGTGTAGTAGTTCAATTTCAATTAGTTAAAACAGAACAATATCAAACTATTGCTTATAGAATAAGAACTGATGATGATAATGTTCTTCCTTGTATTCCTGAATCATTAGTATTTGGTAGTGGTATTGCAGCTAAATGTTGGTTTCATTATGTTGAAGATAAACTAAATAAGTTAATAAAATAATCTCAAGTTCTTCTACGGGCGGGCTATATTAATCTTAGTACTAATATGTCTAATAATGTCATTAGAAGTTTTAGAAGTACTAGATGAACTAGAAACCCCCCGTAGAGAGGCTGAATTATTAAACTTTCTTTATTATAGTAATTATTCTATTGATAATGTTGCTAGTTTTAAAGATAATGAGTATGTTTGTAGTGCAGATAAGTTATATCAGTAATATATAATATATTATATTATACTACTTAACTATCTGAATATCAATTAGTTAGCACATAATAAGTGGCAGGTTGATGCTATTTTTTATAAAAATGTGGCTAAAATCTGCTACTTTTTATTATCTTTGTATTGTTGCTAATAAAATTGATAAAGATATGAATGATAAAGTTATTAATAAACTTGCTAAAGATAGTATTGATTATAGCTATCCTCTATCTGTAAAAGGTCTTAGAATTAAAGATGAAGATGATAGTGGAAATAAGTACAATAAAACTATTTATTATATGGAAGATAAGGTGCTTATAGATAATAGTCTAGTTACAATACTTAGTGAAGAATCTAAGTATGTAGGTATTGTTGTACGATATATCGTAGATAATATTCCTTATAATGTTAATCACTTATCTTTAAATGCTTCTATTATTGCTAAACAATATAATTGTGATAAAAGTCATATTAGTAAAGCTATTAAAAGATTAGTTGAACTTGATGTTATAGGAAGACTATGTGATAAAATACCAAATAATATTCTTCCTAAGAATACTTATGTTATAAATCATAATTATCTTTATAGAGGTAGTATTAGAAAACTTAGAAAAGATATTTTAGAACAAAGACAAAGAGAAAACAATTAAAATTATGAGTCAATTAAGTAATCGTATTGCAGAAGCATTTATTAATTATGCTAATGCTTTTAAAGAAACTCCAGACAATCGTGAATTAGCAGAAAGAGAACTTAAAGAATCTCTTCATCAAGCTATTGATTTTGTTCCAGTTAAAATTTGGCTTGACCCTAAAGTTGAAGCTACTCTTCCTGAATATGCTCATTATATTAATGGAGAGTTTGGTCATGCTACAGATGCTTGTTGTGATATAAAAGCTACTTCTGTAGAGTACACAAGAGATGGTCGTATTAAATGTGGTACAGGTATTCATGTTGCTACTGAAGATAGAGATTCTATAACTATTCGTCCTAATAGTCGTATTACTAAGATGGGTTTGGTTATTGCCAATTCTCCTTGTACTATTGATGAGAGTTATCGTGGTGAAATTTTCATTGTATTTAGACCTATTGATAGTAATGGTGTAGCTACTGGTATTATTGCAGGTGATGTTATTGGTCAATTAGAAGTTCCTCATCATCGTCAAGCTATGTGGCAAAAAGTCGATAATCTTGAAGATTTAGGAATAACTGATAGAGGTGATGGTGCTTTTGGAAGTACAGGTAAATAAATTATTAACAAATTAAATTATAAAGATATGAATACAAATATTAGAATTATGATTGAAGAGCACGCTAATGCTCTTAAACGTATTAATGCAAACACTGCTTATTTTAATAGTGCTGTAAAGAATGATAAAGTAAGTAAAATAACTGCTGCTAATGTAGCTCTTCTTATTAGAGATTATAAAAATCTTGCTAGGACATTGGAAGTTTGTCTTCATAATGAAGGTGTTGAATTTACTCCTGATGGTAAATATTTTGAGAATGTAGCTGAGATTAATACTTCTAAGAAAAATGGCTAATAGAAAGATAATTCTTATAACAACTAAAGGTTGTGTTGGTTGTAGGATTCAAAGAGAAAATATAGAGAAAGCTATTATTAATAGTAGAATTAATATTGCTTTTGAAGTTATAGACTTTGATACTCTTACTAAAAAAGAAATTATTGAATATAGAAATAAAAGAGTTTTTCTTAAAGATTTTCCAACTACAATTTTTATGGTAGATAATGTTATTACTTTTAAAATGACTGGTTCTACTCCTGCTATATGTATTACTAGATATATAGATTTATACATAAAAAAGAAGTGTTAGACGTGTTGCCATAAATGATGATTTTACCCTTACTGTTTGTGAAAATAGTAAGGGTTTTTAATGTAAAAGAAATATGAATAAAAATTATAACAAACATTTGATTAAAACGATTATAGGTTTTATAGCTATTATTGTTATACTGATATGTTGTTCTCAACATAAAGATAACAATAATGATGATGAAGCTTGCGGACTTGATTATACTTATATTGTAGATAGTCTTGGTCAAACTTATGATACTATTAGTATTGATACAATTTATAAGGTAGATAAAACTGGGAAACTTTATAAAGATATTATTATTAAATAGTTTCATAATATATTATATAAGAATTTAATTTCTCATTTAAGGATTTATATTTCATCTTCTGAATAATCATTCAGTCGTACTATTAAATTGACATGGAAACAAATTATTGTATCAATATGGATTGTTAGCCGACTACATATAATAGATAAAATTTGAAATATACATTGATAATTTGTTTCTATGGCAATTATTATTTAATTCTTATTACTTACTAAACCTGAAATAAATAATCGTTCAGAAAGGAAATTAAAATATTAAATATTATATTAGTATATAAATTTGTAGGTAAATTGTGATTTAAATTGTTTTGTTAGTTTTCTATTTTTATTTGGTGGAGTTTGACCGTGAGGTTGAGCTTCACCTTTTTTTAATTATTATCAGCGACACGAAATCGACATATACGAAAAATCCCAAGATTATCATCACGATAACCTTGGGACGAACATGGGATAATTACCATTCAAAACAGCCTATCTTTAACCACTTAACCTAACATTATAATTAACAACTTAAATTTTACTATTAGTTGGAGTAATAGGAATCGAACCTATGCTAGAAGAACCAAAATCTTCTGTACTACCATTATACGATACTCCATTGTTTTATTACTATTGCAAAGATAAATAATTTCTACCTATCTAAGCAATAGTAATTTAGAGTTTAACTAATATTTAATATCAATACTTCCTACGGGCGGGTTATCGTATAGTATTAGCTATATCATCAACAGGAATAAAACCTAAAACATTCTTTCCAAGTTTATAATATGAATTACTCTTATCAAGACCAGCTATATTACTATAAGCACGATAAATAGGAATTTGTCTAGTTGTAAGTACAAAAAGTTTATTTTCTTTAGCGTAACGTCCACTAGTATAATCCCAATTATAATCATCTCCCTCTATTAATCCTTCTGCTATAATACCCATAGCTTTAATTAAATCACTAGGCATAGTTTGAGCGGCAATAGGAGAACTATAAAGTTTTTTAGCTTCAGTAACAATAAATGGAGGAGTATACATCATAGCTTGACTAGCAAGACTATCTGCTTCATAAAGAAGAAGATTAGCAGTAGTACTATCTTCTAATTCTTTATCATCCCATATACATCTTGTCGCAAGAGCTACAGCTATAGCAGCTACTGCACCACAAGCATTACCCATCGCTCTAAGTATAGCAGCTCTTTGATAACGAGGAAGTATATTCCAATTAGTCTTAAAGTTAGTAGCTAAATCAACATAACCTTTAAATAAAGTTTGAAGACTTTCAAGTGCTTCAACTTGTTTATCATTAAGTTCTCTATCTGCTTTCATTTTACGAATAGGAAGAGAAAGAAAATCAAGTAAAGCAGGTCCACAACCAATAGTCATTGCTCCTCTTTCTTCATTAAAATAACCTTGTCTTCTAAAATGTTTAAGAATACCAGGATACATATGCTTATGATATTGCATAGCAAGACTTCCCCACCAATGCTTTTCAACTTGAGCAGCACCAAGTCTATCATATACACCATGAATTTCTTTATTAACTGATATAACTTTTCCTTTAAATTCTCCAAGCAATCTATAAGCATCAGAAACTTCTTTGTCTTGAGAATTAACATCAAGTTCAGCAAGAATACTTCCATCCTTAAAAGCAAGTTTACCATCTTTAAGGTCTAATTGCTCCATTATTGTTGGATTCTTCTTAAATTCTATTTCTGCTTTCTTTTCTAATTCTTTCTTCTTAGCAACAAATTGTTTCTTTTTATCAGAATTTTTACCAGTAAGTTTTGTATATGCAAATTCAGTAACAAAATCTCTACGACCAAAAACATATTCTTTAAGTTTATTAGCATCTTCTTTTATAGAAGAAATAAAGTTATTAAATTCTTCTTCAAGTTCAGTACCATCAAGAATTTGTTTCATAGCATCTTCATGACATTTAGCTATATATTCATATCTATTCATTGCACGATATGCTATTCTTCCTTTGTTTACATTATCTGCAACAGGTACAAGTCTATTAGCAAACATCATACTAAACATAACACCATTTTGCATAAAATGTTCACCCATAGCATTAGGAGAATAAAGGAAGTTTCTAAGTTTTTCAAAAGCAGTACCAGCATCAAGTTTATTACCATCACTAATTCCTGCTAATTGGTCAAAATCAACAACATTAAAGAATTTGCATATAGCATCAGCAAGAGTTGTAGAATCTTTACTATAAACACCTCTAACAAAACTAATTGCTGCATTTGTCCACATTTCTTTACCTTTAAGATAATCAGATTTATCAAAGAACTCTTTAGCTATATATTCTCCAGCAATAGAAGATTCTCCTACAGTAACGTTACCAATACCACCTGTTATATTAAGCATCATAAATTTAGCAGATGTAAATGCTTGCATAACACTAGCAACTTTAGTATAATTAGCATTACTTTCTTTAAATTGATTATAAATTAATCTTCTTATCCAATTTTCATATTGACCTTGAAGTCTAGTATCTTTTTGTTTAAGATAATTAATTTCATCTTTAGCTCCTCTTTGACCATCTCGTTTAAGATTAGCCCAACCAATATTCTTTTCATATACTTCCATTCTATCAATCATTTCTTTTCCATAGAATAGCATATATTTATTATCTTGAATAGCATTGAAATGAGCAGCTTGAGTTATAAAATTACTAAGAACAGTACGGTAATCTCTATTGATAAGAGCTTCATGAATTTCTTTATTTTTCTTTTCAGCTTCTTCTAGTCGAGCGTTATATGCAGCCATTGCTTTATTATATTCTTCTTCATCTTTATAAGATATTCTGTTAGGTTTAGTCTTTTTAATATTTTCTATATTAACAGAATCTTTATTATGAAGTTGTTGCATGAGCATAGGCATATCTATAGTTTTATCATCAGCATAATCTATATGATAAAATGGGTCACGACCATTCTGAAGTTTATTACTATAACCTAAGAACTCTAAGAATTGAGCAGCCCACCATTTAGCATCATGTTCTTTACCTTTAGCCATCATAGGCATATAACCTTGAGCTATATAGCGTTTAGCACTTTCAGTTTTAGCAAGACTTGTAAGAACAGAATTTATATAATCAAGAAGTCTTTGTTGATGTTTATTAAGAATTTTATCTGTATCATAAGTAGTATCAGAAGTCTTCTTATAATTAGCTATATTACCTAATCCTTCTTTATAATTATTATTTTTATAAGCAGGTTTAGGAGCGAGTTCTGTTTGAGCATAACCAGCAGTCCAAGTACCATTATCATGTTTAGGAATAACTTGAGTTTTTCTCCATATTGTAGTAGGTTCGTAAACATGAGTAAAAGGATTATAAACATGATTTCTATCATACCATTCTTTAAATTCTTTATCACCTTTAGCTCTTTGTTTTTTAAGTTCAGCTTCATAATATGGAGTATTTACAGTTTCAAGATATTTATGAATAGTATTGTAAGCTTTAGTTTTATCTTCCATTTCTTGGCGAAGTGCAGTAGCTTTTTTACTACTCTTATTCTTTAAATATTTATCCATATCTACTTTAAGAGTAGAATATAAATATCTATTAGGAACTTTAGGTTTAGTTTCATCATAAACTATATTTCCTTCGCTATCTGTAACTACTTGATATTTATCATCAACTTTAGGAATACTCATCATATTAACTCGTTCCCAAGCTTTATAATATTTTTCTCCTTTAGCTTTAGCTCTTTCTCTTTCAAGATTAAAAGCAGTTTCATTATAAGCATCTAAGTCAACATAATTTTTAATAAACCAACCAACAGATTTACCATTAGTTCCTTCAATAGTTTTCTTAACTCCAGCAAATAAAGGTTGATAAGCATCATAAAGTTTATTTAAATCTTCCTCAGTCATTTGAGAAGTTTCAACGTGCTTAGTAGAAACATCATAATAAGGTTTAAGAATATCATTTATTTTCTTTACAATCTTTTGATATTCTTCATTAGGAATACCATTAGATGACATTCTTCTATATATTTCAGTAGGATATATAGTGTCATCTTCAGGAGCATTACTTATTAATATTCTGTCACTATTTGCACTATATTTGTTATTATAATATTTTCTCTCTACTTCATCTTTAATCTTTTGCTGGTCTTCATCAGAAAAAACAGAACCATCTATTCTACCATATTCATCATAATGTAAATCTCCTTTTTGAATAAGTCTTTTAACTGCAACTTTATATGCTGAATTTCTATCACCTTTATATTGTAAAACTTTATAAGCTTCATGAATTTCTTCTTGAATTGCAGAGTCTACAGTCCATTTAGCATTATTTGCTAACCAAGCTTTAGCTTTTTTATAATCTTCATTTGCTTCAAGTTGAGATATTGGAACTCTAAGTCTTCCATAAGGGTCACGAGCTTCAGCAGTTTCAACTATATCAAGATTTCTTTTTAATTGTTCATCAAAACCTTTTTTAATTTTACTATCATTATATTTATTTCTAATTTCATTTATTCTAGATAAATAATCATCTAAAGCTTTACAATCAACAAAGTTAGAAATACGAGCTTGTCTATATTTCTTTTCATCTGTTATTTCAATTACTTCGCCTTTATCATTAACTTTTGCTCCAGGATAACCACCATAAAAAGATTCTTTTTCTTCCATTCTATCATAATCAAATGTAGAACGAAGTTCAAGAATTTTCTTTTGTAATTCTTTTAATTTATCTTCATCTGAAGGGTCAAGAACTCCATTAATTCTTCCACTATTTATTTTTGATACTTGAGCACGAAGTTTAGTATATTCTTCAAATATAGGCAAATGTTTAGAAATCATTTCTTCATCATTATCATAAAATTCTTTATAATAATCATCAACAAATTTTCTATTAACATGGTCTAATAAGAATTTATCATACTTGTGTTTAGCAAGAATATAAGCTTTAGGATTTTCTATTATATTAGCTTCTGCTTGTTTAAAATCCTTATATATTTCTTTATAATCTGATTCAAATTTTTTATTATATGGTCGAATACTTTTTCCATCAGCATCAATTATATCATCAAAAGATAAATTAACTCCATCTTTTTTAGCATCAGCAAAAATCTTATCAAGTTCTTTGTTAAAACTTTCAACACGTTTCATTGCTTGCATTTCTTTAGCTCTAATGTCAGCCATTACATTTTTAGTAATTACTTGTACAAAAGCATTACCTGAATCTTGTAAATCACCAACCCAAGCATCGAACCAACTAGTAGAATGAAATCCATCAAATATACTAATAATATTATTTTGTATCATAGGATTATCACTTAGTTTAGCAAGATAATCTGTAGCAAACAATGTTTCAGCTTGTTCAAGTTTAGAACTATCAATAAGAGATTTAATACTTTCTTGAATGCCTTTAACATAATTAATTGTTTCATCTGATTGTTTATCTTTATCAACCTTAACTGTAACAATATCTCCATATTTAGTAATTAAAGCTCTAGCGTCAAGAAGTGTTTTTAAGAAACGTCTTTGTTCCATAGGATTATTTCTAATATAATCAATAGTTTCAGCTTCAACTACAGAATGATAATGACCATCTTCATCAGCAAAGAACTGATTTAAATTAGTATGAACTTCTGCAACTTTAGTTTTAACATAATCATTTATGGCTCCATAAACTCTTTCTTCTTCATTACCAAATTGAGCTTTTTTACCTTCAAAACCTTTTTCTCCTAATTTTCTAACTTGACGTCTAGCTTCATAATCTCCTTCGTTTGCTCTACGAGACATATCTCTATAGGCATCTATACTATAATCAAGAATACTAGAATGTTTTATTCGATTAGTTTCAACTATAACACCTTTATTCTCAACTTTAGGAACTTCTTTAACTATTATAGTATTAGGTGCTACATTTATTCCTAATGCAGCAAGACGACTTATTTCATTAGAAGAATACTTTCTAAATTTAAAATCAGTATCTATAGTAATTTCATTTCCACTTTCAGCATCTATATAAGTTCCTACTATATGCTGTTGATTACCAAAATTAAATCCTACATATCTATCAAGATAAATACTTTGAATATTAAATTCTTTACCATTAGATAAAGGATATTTAGCAATAATTTTATTAATAGCGTCTCTAGCAGCACCTTGATTATATTTATCAGGATGATTTATATCAAATACTATTTTATTACGAAGTTTCTTATATTTAATACCAAGATTATATTGAGAAGCAAGATTATTTAAATCTTCTAATTCAAGATTTTCACCATTATTTTTCTCAAGTTCATTAATATATTCAAAATAAAAAGCTTCAGGTTTAAATTTATTATTTTCTTTAGTAAGACTTACAGCTGAAGTTTCATTTTCATCAAGTTTGTTGATAGGATAAGCATAAACAGTTGTACCAATAGATTGAATCTTATAAAGAATACTAGTATAATCTTTATCTTTACTCTTTTTAGTTTTAATTTCTACATAACTATTACTTCTAAAATCATTAGGCAATGTTTTAGTAGAACAATCTGTTATGATACCATATTTTATAGCATTTTTTCTATCACGTTTAAGAACATTAAGTCTATCAGTTAAATCTTTTATATCTTTAGCAATCTTCTTTCTTTCTTCTTCATCAGTTTCAACATTAAGTTCACCTTGAAGTTCAGCAATACTATTAGTTAAATCAGTAGTATCAGATAAATCAAATCTAAGAAGGTCTCTAGATTTTCTATTAGTACTTAGTTCATTAACAAACGTCTTACCTTTTTTAATTTTACTTTCTGTTTTATGATAAATAAACGAAGCATCACTATGCGCTCTAACATAATCTTCAGCTACATTATAAGTTCCAGCAAAATTATTAAAATCTTCAAGTATTTGATTTACTAAATTAACTCCTCCAAAAAGACTATCATCTTTAAGACTATCATTAGTAATAAACTTATTAATAGCATTTCTTCTCATTTTAAAATTCTCAACTACAAAAGCATATTTAATCATATCTATTGCAGCAAGTTTTATAAGAGGATTATCACTATTAGTAGCTTGGTCAAACATCATATATGCAGTTTCTACATCAACTGTATCATCTTTAAAACTAATAGTTTGTCTAGATTGACCAGTTTGTCTAGCTTCATATTGATTAAATAGATTTACTTTACAAAGACCAAATATACCAGTATCTTCAGTATTCATTTGAATCCAAGCAACTTTTTGAGCAGGAGTAAGTTTAGCAAATACTTCTATTTCTTTTTGTGTAGGATTTATAATATCATTAACTGCAAATTTAATATCAGTAGAAGCATTATATCCAAATATTCTTTGACGTTCAGCAGTTTCATCAGTTTCATTATCTAAACCAAATTGAGTAAATTTGCCATCTTCATTAAATATAGGTTTAATAGATAATCGCATAGCAGGAGTATTGTTATAAACTCCACTAAGAATATATTGTTGAAAATCAGCATATTCTTTTTCACTAATTTGTCTAGTATTGTCACTAAATGTATCTTCAAGACTATAAACTATATTCTTAAAGAAATTAGATTGTGTATCAAAAAGCATACTATTAATACTTGTAGAAGTAGCAGTAGCATATTTTAAGAAACAATGAAGTGAACGATATTTAGAATCATTATCATTACTCTCTGTCATATAATGATGTAAATCATAAGATTTAATTCCATTGTTATCAACTATAAGTCCAGGATAAATAGCTTCAAGAAATGAGATAGTATTACCATTTTTATCTTCTACATTAAGAACACTATGTTGTCTAGCATTATCTCCTTTTACAATAGTTTCAATATCTCTAAATACTTTATTAGTTGCAAATATAGTTTGTTTAGCACCAAATCTATCAGGATTACAAACTCTTGCTAAACTACTAATACCTTGAGCAAGTTTATTAATATCATTATAAGCAAAAAGCATATTGAGGTCAAACATCAACCTTTCTACGGGGGGGTTAATTCGACCATCTTCTTCATTAATTCTTGCAGCTAAATCATCATAGTCAAGAATAATATTATTGTTTTCTGTAAGACTATAATTAGTTTTAAATACACTATTAATTTTATCTATAGCTTTTTGAACACTATCTTCTTCTGTTACACCTATATTAAGTTCTATAGCTAATTTCTTAATAGCATTTTCAATAGGTTTAGAACTTTCTTCTGCATAAATAGATTTATTTGCATTATATTCGTCAACAATTCTACTAATAGCAGGTTGCATAATAAATGCACAAGTAGTATCATAATTACTACCAATATCGGGAAGAGTTTTATATACAGCAAAAGTAAAATCATTTACATTAGGTATAGCTCCTTCCTTAACAGCATCAAGAATATGAGCAGTAGTTTGAGAAGTATATGCAGTAAGAATACGTCCGTCTACATTTTTATTATCTTCAGACCAACCAATTCTAGTATGAGTAATTCTACATTTGTTATTATCTAAATTTTTAACATTATCTTTACCAAATCTATTTATAAGTTCTTTAAGAGCTTTAGCATCTTTATAATGATAATTTATATTAATAACATTCTTAGCATCAATAGTTGGTCTAACAGTATTACATACTGACACAAATGTATCACGAGTGACACTAAATGCTTTAAGTTTAGCTCCACTCATAACATCTTCTTGATAATCAGCTTGATTAAGAAAATCATAAGGACTTCTAGCTTCACGAATATCTTTAACTACAGGATTAATAACTTTATCACGAGCAGTAATAATATCATCAAAATTAGAACGAGAAAGATTTTCTTCAAGAGATATATCAGATTGAAGAATATCAATCATATCATCAAGAAGTCTATTATTTCTAGCTTCTCGACTATTTTCCATAGAAAGGTCTTTGTCTTTACTAAATTCTTCACGACTTTGAAGTCCAAACTCTTGAGCAATATTTGAAAGAGCAGTAGTTTCATTAATTCCTTCTTTTATTGCAGCAACTAGTTTTTCTTTAGCTTCTTTATTAAGTTTAGATTTTACATAATCATCATAACTCTTTCCAGCTAAATCATTATAAAGAACTTTTTGAATATCTCCATTAGCATTTATAGTAGTACTATATTGAATGCCATATACAGAGTCAATATCAAAGTCAGAACCAGTTTGAGAAACCCAATCATCAGGTACTACAATAGTTGAACCTTGAGCATCATCAAGAAATCCAACTACTTTCATTACACAAACAGATTGTTTACCTTCAGTTGGAATACGATAACCAATAAGAGTATCAAGTTTTGCATCTTGAAGTTGTTTTAAAAGACCTCCTACAAGTTCACCATTTTCATCTCTAACTTCATCAACGTCTTTATATGTACCATCTTCATTTTTAGCAAAATTAAAATTACTTTTAGGAAGCATTATTTCGATATAACGTTCTCCTTCAGGATGTTCTTTAGTTACAGGATGATAATGAAGTTCTTTAGAATAACTTATTTGGTCTTTAGTAGCTTTAAAACCAACATTAGTAATCTGAGCAGCATGAAAACCAGGAAGTTTTTGACGAGTAATATTTCTATTAAATACTGATTGACTAACACTTTCAAGCTTAGTAATAACATTACTAAGAATCATAGGCATATTTGGATTAGGTCTTCCAGTCATAGGATTAATAGCTTGTTCAGCTAAAGTTACATAATCCATCATATTACTATCAAGACCAAGACGCATACATTCTTCTTTAAGTTTAGAGAAGAATACTTTATAATCTATACCACTAATAGTACCATCATCATTAAATTTAATATTGCCATTTTCATCTCTTGGAATATTAATTTCATCAGCAAGAGTATTAAAACTATCTTTAATGTTAGCAGAATAAAGTCTAAAGAACTCTTGTTTTTTATCATAAAGAGGACTATTAACTGGGATATTATCAATAATCTTCTTCATAATTTGAATACCAGCTTTATTCTCAGCATCCATATGCTGTGGAGTTTCTTGTTGAGTATAAAGATGATTATAATCATAATATTCAGCATAAGCTTCAGCATGAGCATTGAAATCATCAATATGTTCTTGAGTAACTTCACCAGTTTTAGAATCAAATATTTCAAGAACTCTTGCTTTACCTGCTTTAGAAGTTTCTTCAGTATTAAGTTGATCAATATGATTATCTTTCATAAGATTATAAACTTGTTCAAGTTGAGTACCTTTAATAAATCTAGGAACAAGAACAAATTCAGCATTTTTAATTTGACGAGGAACAAACTTCTTAGTTACAGGGTCAAAATATTGGTCATAATAAAAATTCTTTTGAACTTGAACAAATTCTTTAATATCAGCACTACTAAGAGGTTCATCATTTTGAATCTTTTCAATAAGAGGTAAATATTTAGCAAGTTGACCACGACCAGCTACACGACGAACCCATTCTTCAAATGTAATATAAGATTGAGCATCATTTACAGTAGTACCTTGATAACCACCTTTTCTTTGAACAACACCATTTTTAATAACAGGTTTGCCGTCTTCATATTGAATAGGTCCACCTATTAAATCTCTAGCTTGTTCTATAGTAAGACCTGCATTTTTAACAAGGTCTTTTACCAAACTACCATCTTTAGATAATTGATTACCCTTCTCATCAAAAGTAGCAACCTTACATTGTTCAGAAGTTCTAACAGTATTTTTAATAGTTATACCTCTAAACTTAGTCATTTGTTTAACATCAAGAGGATTCTTAAAATCAGCAAATCTTTTTTGTATTTCTCCATCATTAAGATAAGCTCCTTCAACAACAACAGATGTACTAGCATAATCACTAACATAATCACAGAAACCATAAGGTACACCACTAGCTTGACTTTCCTTACTACGTTTCAAGAAAGTTTGAGTATCTTTATAAAATTTAGTATCTCCTTCAAACAAATCATTAAATGAAATATAAGTAAGTCTAGTATTAAGTACAAAATCAGCTACATTTTGGTCATTAATAAGACCTGCAACATCAAGATTTTTAAAATCATCAAACTTTTCAACTTGTTGATTGACATAGCTAGTTATAAAGTCACTAATCATTTTAGTAACTTCTTCGTTTTGTTCATCAGTCAAATTAACTTCAACTTTGTCACCATTAGACGTAAAAGGAATATAAGCATCTTTATTCCCCCCGTAGAGAGAACTGAATAATTTATCCATTAAATCTTGTGCTACATTTGTAGTAGTACCATTATCATTAGTTATAATAAATCTATCATCTCTAAATAAACTACCAGTAAATGTAAGACCTTTAGTCTTATCATTATATTCTACAAAATGTTTATGTCCTTTACCTACTTCATATACAGCATAAGCTTTACGAGCAGATTCTTCATCAAGTCCCCAACCTTGTTTAAATTTAGGTTCACCAGCTTTATGGTCTGTACTTTCTCCTTCTTGCCATTCTTGAATTTTACCATTAGCATCTGTTACAAACCATTGATTAATATTATGTGCTATATCAGTAAGTTCTTGAATAAAAACATTACGATATTGTTGGAACAGAGGATGATTAACATTAATTTGTTTATTAATAACTACATCTCCTATTTTACCTGTACGATTAGCTTTACGTCTAATTTTATCTACAAGATTTTGACGAACATCAGATGTAAATTCATTACCGATATGATAAGGTTTAGCATTCGCAATATACATATTATTATCTGAATCAAATTCTGCTGTACCTTGAAGAACATATCTGTCTTGATTACCTAATTCATCTGTATAAACATATCCTATAGTTAGATTATCGCCACTTTTATAACTACCTTTATGATTAGGGTCTTTAAGTATTTGATAATCCATTATTTTACGTCTATTAATTCTAGTAGCACGTAAATCACTAATCATTCTATTGTAATCATCACGAGATTCAACTTTAATAAATTGTTTAAGTTGAGATTCTGTAGGAACTTTATCTATTTTAGGAAGATTGTTTAATTCATCAGCAATAGCATTTTCAAATTCTTCATTATTTTCTATAGTAAATAAATCACCATAATTTGTATCATGATAAGCATATCTAGCTGCTCTAACAATAAAATTCTTAGGAGCATCAGAAGGAATACGCATAAAATAATTAGCTAAACTTAAAGCTTCTTTAGTACTACCATCATAATCTTTTTCAGTATTAAAGAAATTAGCAAAGCCACTATAAACATAATCTCCTTTACTCATTCCTGAATAAAGAACATTTTCTCCTGTATTAGGATTGCCAGCTCCATTAAACAAACTAATACTAATAAGTTGTTTAGCATAATCAGTTGGAGCATATTTATCTCCTACTTTTTTAAATAAACCATAAACAATAATTTTATCATTAGCATCTCTTTGTTCAATAAGAATATTACTAATATTATATTGATTACCTTGGAATTTATAATTACCATATTGAATTAAAGCTTCAGGAGAAAGTTTTCCTTCAGCATCAGTACTCATTTCAGTTCCATTAAGAGCATTCATAAGATTGGTAAGCATAGAACTATTTATAATATCAGAACTTTGATTACCAAGAACATTACGAGAATTAAATTGAAGAGCAATACTAGAATATGGTTCTAAAAGTTTAGCAAGTTCATTAGCACTAGCTATACTTTGTTTACTAATAATGCTTTCATGAGGAATAACTAATTTAGCACTAGAATCTTCTTCAAATCCTATTTGATATTTTCTTTTAGCTTCTTCATTTTCTTTTTTATATTGTTGATTAAGTGTTCCAGCTAAAGCAGTATCTTTTAAATTACTTATAAGAATGTTTATATTTGCTATAACATTAATTTGTCCATTAATTTTATTACTTCTAATGAATGCAGCTACAGCATTTTTATCCATATCAGGATAATAAGCATGAAGAGCATTAGTTAAAGTAGAAGTTATATTACTAAACATTTCTTGTATGCGAAGTTCATTATTAGTTTTAACTGCTACATTATAACGTTTTATATATTCATTTATTTTATTTACAGCATCTAAAGAAGTAGATTCAAGATTAATAATAGAAGTATGTTTAATATTATTTTGAAAACTAAATCTTAATGATTGAGAACGATTAGCTTCTTTATTAGAAGAAATAGCATGAACTTGTCTATCAGCTTCAACTCTAGTTTCAGTTTTAGGCATAATACTTCTAATGAATTGACGTCTGAAAGAATATGCAAAATCTTTATTAGCTTCAAGAGTATCAGCAAGTTTAATAAGACCTGCCATTTCTTTGTTATTATTAGCTATATCTTTAATAGATTTAATAAAAGAATTAAGATTATCTCTACTACATTGAGAAATAATAGTAGCAATAACTTTTTTACCATCAATAAAATCTATTGTACCAAGAGGATTACTTCTATCATAAGAATATTTACCATCAACTTTAGCAGTAGATGTAAGTTTAGGAATAGTAAACATAATAAGTTTAACACTATCATCAATACCATTCATAAAATTACTACCCATACCGCTATTATCGTCCCATCTAGCAGTAGTAGTATCAACATCATATTCTAAATTAGAACTATCTACTAAATCTTGATTATCATCATTTACAAATATATCTTCAGTTAATCCTTCTTCATCAAAACGTTCATCAACAGAATCATCTCCTTTTGTTCTAAGAAGTCCAAGACGACTGTCTCCAGCATATATTGCATTAAAGAATTTAGCTTTATTAGTAAGCATTTCTTTAAATACAGCAAGAACATTTCTATCTTCAACACTAAGAGATTGAAAATCTTTATCTATAGATTCAAAGCCTTCAATAGTATTATAACCAAGAAGCTGGTTTACAACTCTAAGTACATTATCTTTTGTATTAGGAATGTTTCTAATTTTCATAACTTTTGTTGCCAATTGTTTAGCAATAAACTTAATAGTTCTATTTGCATAATAATTAGCTCTATTTTCTTTATGTTCACCATCTTTTCCTTTAAGAACATCAGAAATATAAAAAGTTAAAATATTATTAGCAATAACTCTATTAGCCATAACTTTAGCTTGAGTATTAGCATAACCAAATCTTTGAATAATATCAGAATATTTAGATTTAATGGTTTGATAAGCAACATTAAAATGTTTAGATTGATAAAAATCCATAGCATCTTTTGCTATATCTTCAGTTTTACGATAGTCATCAAATTCTTTTGTAAATCCACTATCTGTATTTGGACTATAAACTAGAGCTGTAATAGCATTAAATTTTGTACTATCAACTCCACACATTTCTTTGAGACGGGTTCCAGTCTCAGTAGCAGCAAATCTTTTTGCATCTACATTACAACTACCATTCATAGCTTTAAATTTATTATTATATTAAACAAAAAAGTTCTAGAGGATTTTAATTTCTCCTCTAGAACGTTGAATTATCATTAGTGAATAATCTATCGACAAGTGACAGAAACTTCGCCTTGCTCAATTAATGAAGCAAATTTGGCTTGTTCTGACAATGGAAGACTTGTAATAGAATCGAAAACAGTCGAATATGAATTAAGACTTTTATCAGGAACAGAAGAAAAATCTAAATCATCATCTTCATCAAATTCATCTTCTGTAGCTTTATCAATATTATCATCTACAAGTCCAATATCTTCTGTTTCATCTTCATCTTTTTCTGATTGAACTTCTTCTTCAGAAATATCTTTAGTTTCACTTTCTTGTTGTGATATAACATTATCAGTTTTTGTTTGTTGAGTTTCATCTTCTTCAAAATTTAAAGTTCCTTCTTGTACTTTAGTTTTCTTCTCATTACTAAAAGCTTTAGCAAGAGTATTAAACTCTTTAGCTCTAAGAGATTCATCAGCTATATCAAATCCAAATATACTATTAATAAATTCCATAATTCTTTGCCATATAGATTTATTACCTTTTTTAAGGTGTTCACCTTCTACATGAACAGAATTAAGATATTGAATAAGTCCTTCAGAAGTAAGACTTTCTACTATAAATTCTTCAATAGCAGTATCTTCTTTGTTTTTATCAAGAAGTTTATCAAATTTATATTCAGCAATATGATTAATAAAATCTTTAGCATGATTTTCATTTTCAAATATATTACCATGTCTAGCATTTACTTCTTTAAATTTACCAGCAGATAAATCAAGAATATCAGCATCTATTGCTTGAACAAAATCATCATAAATTGTTTTAAGTTGTCGTTTAGCTTTTTCTTTATTTCGACTAGCATTAATTTGTTTATGAAGATTTTCATGAATTAAAACTCTAGCAGCACGATTACCTCCACCAAGTTTAGGGTCAGAAGCTATATTAAGCCAATCATTTCCAACAACAATACTATCTGTTTTAGCATCATAATAAGCTACAACATTTGTATTGTCTTTATCTTTAGTCTTTTCTTTTTGTATAGCTTCATCGTCAAAAATAATATTTTCAGGAAATAAGCCATCAAATACTGTTGAATATTTATGACCTTTAACTTTATTTTTAAGAGTTTCATAATTTTGTGTTGCTGTATTAGACATTAATCGTTCAGCAATAGCTATACCTTTAGAAGCAATACTTTCATCATTAAGAATAGTATTAATATCTGATTGTAAAGTATTAACAGGTGTTGAAGTTTCAATATCTTCTACGGGGGGGTTCTCTTGCTCTATTTTATTATGAATATTTATAGTCAAATTTTGATTACCTCCTGGTTTTCTAATAGCAGTTTTTCTATAATTAGAACTATTCTCTTGAGCTAAATCTACTCTAAGAAGATTATTATTTATAAGAAAACTATTATAAGAACTAGCATTTATATTAAAAGCATTTTGTCCATTATAAGCAGGAATGTTTATATGAAAACCTTCTTTATCATAATGAATAAATTTATTTTTAATAGGCATAGCTCTATTGTTATCAGCAGCAATAAGAGTGCTATTTATATTAATTCTTGTATTTTCTCTAATATCATCTTCAAGTAAACTTGCTGCTTCTCCAAAAGAAACATTTCTTTTTCCTCCATTAACTTCAACTTTAATTATATTAGGAATATTACCTTTAACATTTTTAGCAAATAATGTATATTTGTTTCCATTATCACAAAATAGTTGAACATTACCATAATTATCATAATAAACTCTTATACCACTAAGAATGCCATTCTTATCAAAAGAATAAATGTTAGCAATTAAATCTCTAAGGTCATTCCAATCATTAAAATCTTTTACATTAAGAAGTCTTTCTTGTATTTGACCAATAACTGATTGTACTAATGTTTCAAGAACCTGATTTTTTGGTATTTCAGTTTCTTTACCATCATGTATATAAGTCATCGGTCTAAGAGTAATAGGGTATGCTGCAACATAATCTATAGTTCCATTTGTATTAGGAAGACAAAGATATGTTTGATTATTTTTAGCTTCACCTGTAGTACCATAATTACGAGCACCCAATCCAGATATAGTAACATAATTGTTAGTACCTACACCAATATATGCTTCAGTACCAGCACTTAACGCAGTAGCTATAGGAGCCACAACTTCTGATGTATTTCTAGTAGTACCATCTTCTTTAAGTTCTTTATCCTTAGCTCTTATAACTTCGCCTTTAGACATCATACCTACAGTTATGGTATGTTTTTCATCAGTAATTAAATTAGCTGTAGATATTTCACTTCTAAGTTTATTATAATAATCATCAATAGATGCACTTAATACTTCATTATAGTCTTTAAATTCATAATTATATCTCCATATTTTAGCAACACCATTTAAAGCTTTTTCATAAGTAAATCCTTTTTCTTGGTTTATTATGAGAATACCATTTTTAATAGCTTCTTGAATTTTTGGATGAGTAGCAAAAGCTGTAACTAATTCTTTAAATTCTTTTTTAGAAAGTTTATCAAAAGCTACACTATGAATAATATCATCAAGAGTAGCAAAATCTCCATCGCGATTAAGAATTTGTTTAAAGAAATCTTTAGCAGCTCCATCATTATCAGATTTACTTAAATCAAGTTCATGTCGCCAACAATCAGCAATTCTAACATTTCTACCAGTATTTTGATTTATATCGGAAAGAGCTTGCCAACCTATAACAACTCCATTATGTTTATAAAGAATAACTTGTGTATTTTTATTAAGTTTAGTACTTATTTCTACATCAAGTTCATCTCCAGGTTCTATTAATGATAATTCTTTTTCAGCAGCTTTAATTCCATCTTCATCAAGAATTTCAGAAAGATTATTAATATTTATTGTATTAATAACATTACCTGTAATTCTTTCTACATTTCTTTGATATGTAGTTTTATGAGTATTTGATAAATAATTAGCATTATCTACATTTTTCTCATCAGTTAAAACAAATAATTCTTTTGCTTCATCAGTTTTAAGATAATTTTTAATAGCATCAAATATAAAATCAGAAGATTCAGTACCTTTAGTTACATCTTCTACATATCTAAGAATATCTTCAAGACGTCCATAATATTTTCCATTACGAACAGGAAGATTTACATTAGAAGCATATTCTTTAAGAAATTCATTAGCAATAGTATTATATTCTTTAACAAGTTTATTAAATCTATCAAGAGCTTTATCAGCGGTTATTACTATAAGGTCAGGAATAGAAGCATATTTTTTATCTTTAGCTTTCATCATTTTCTGAACCATAATTGGAAGCTTAAACCATTTATCAGTCATTTCTTTGGCTTCTTCTTCACTATAACCTATTTTAATTGCTTCAGTAATATACTCTTCTTTAGCAACAGATAAATCTAAATCAGGATTAGCTTTAACATCATTAAGAATCTTTTTGCTCATTCTTTCTTTAAATTCATCTTGTTCCTCAAGAGAAAGACCTTTCTTTTCTTCTTTCTTTTCTTCTTTCTTTTCTTCAGGTTTTTCTTCAGGTTTTTCTTCAGGTTTAGTTTCTTCTTCAACTTGAGTAGTTTGGTCACTAGAAGTTTGACTTTCAGGTTCTGTTGATAACCCCCCCGTAGAAGGACTTGATGATTGTTCTTCATCTTGAGTTTGTTCTTCTTTTTGTTTTTCAGCTTCATCTAAAGCTTTTTCATAAGCATCTACATCAGTTTGAGTACCAAGTTTGCCTTTTTCAAAACTTATAACATTACCTTCATCATCAAATTTAACATAAGGATTATAAACTATTTGAGTTTCATCGTTAGTAGCAATGTCAGTATTATTATAAAATCTATCATCAGTACGTTTCGCTCCTGTAAGTTCATAAGTTCCATCTTCTCCAGCTACAAGTTCATAACCATCATCTACATTATTAGCTTTTGTAGGATTACCATCTTTATCAAAAATCAAATTTATTGATTTCTTTGGTGTAAACTCTGATTTCTGTTGTGTAACATTCGATTTTTCCTTATTTGTTTTGCTTGTAGGCGAGTTTTGTTGTGCGCCTGATTGATTATTTGTCTGCTGTGATTGAACGGCTTGTGACGAAGAATTTGAGGCATTTTGTGTCGATGATTGACTCTGAGTTGTAGCAGGTTGACTAGTAATAGCACTACTTGTAGATTGAGTAGCAGTATTACCTTCTTCAGGTTTAGTAGTACTTTCTTCTACAGGAGCATTTTTTTCTTCAGAATCTTTAGCTTTATTTCTAGCATCTTTAATTTTATCTCTCATTCCAAGTAATTCTTGGATTTGCTTACCAAGACGATAATTAAGACCAGAATTAAGATGAAGAGCATCAAGAGCTTCTTTAAAAGATGATTTTTCAGAAGCAGTCATAAAAGAAGTAGCAGAATCAAAATCTTTATCGTTATCTACATAATAAGCATCTATTGCTTGTTTAATAGAATTATTTTCTCCATCATTATATTTATCTGCAAGTCCATTAATAAATTTATAACTATTATCAATAACTTTCTTTCTAGTTTCATTCATTGTATTTTGAAGAAAACTTAATTCTTTAGAAAGAGTATCAGCAGTAGTTACAAGTTGAGCTTGATTATATCTTCTATTAAGTTCTATATCAGAACGAGTAACAAGAAGTTTACTAAATGTATCACTAGGAAGTCCAACTTTATCAGCTTTAACAATCAGATTATTAATCTCTGTAGTAGTTGTATTATGTTTACGAAGTTGGTCTAAAACATTTTCTTCACTTTCAAAGTTACCAAGTCTTTCATTAAAATTATATTTCTTAGCAAAAGCTTTAAAATTAGATATAATTTGAGCATCAGTTTGGTCATTAGCTCCAGTAACATCTTTACCTATAAATATATTATCAAACTCTTCTCCTATATTAGTAGGATTTCTAACAATATTGCCTTTTTCATCAAAATCAGAATTAATCATATGAGCAACAGTCAAACGATATTCATTATCGTTTAGCATCTCACCATATTCTTTAAGAGTTCTATCTATATTATCTATAGCTACTTTATCACTAAGAGTAAGTTTATTTTTCATAAGTCTTTTTTTCTCAGCATAAAGTGCAGCCATAGTATTACTAATTAAAGCATGACTAGCAGCAGCCCTAAATTGTTCAGGAGTATATTTATTACCAAGAACTTTTTGAATATCTTCATTAGCAAAAGCGTCAGCTATAAGTTGGTCATATTGTTGTTCTCTAAGACCTATGCTTTTAATAGTTTGTTGATATTTAACATTATTGCTAGCAATACCTTGAAGATATTCGATAGGAACAATATCGTTTTTATGAGCTTTATTTAAAGCGTTATTATCTACAAGATTGATAAGTTTAGATAAATTATTAGTATAACTATCAATAGTAGAATCTATTTTATCAAGTATTCTTTGTTGATGTTCTTTAGATTCTGCTTCACTAACAACACCTTTTTCTACCATAGCTTTACGAACTTCATCACTAGACATAAATGTTCTAAGATAATCAAGATTACCTTTATGAGCAGCATTCAAAGTCATATCTGTAATAAAGTCATCATCTGCTTTTTGTTTAGCAGCTTGAATGTCAGCTTCACCTTTTAATGTTTTATCATCCTCTCCTATAGAATAAGGATTTTTCCCTTCTTTAATTTCTTGAGCGCGTTTAATATAAGTATTAGTAATAGCAGACCAACTATTCATATCTTCTCTACGAGATTTAACTTCTCCTAATTCACTAATACTAAAAGGAGATTTCTTTTTACTTTCTCCAGTTTTATCATCAACTTTAGAATTAGCTTTATCTTCTAATGTTTGTTGAAGTCTTCCAAAACCACTACCTAAATGATGAAATACAACACCTCCCATAACTCCCCAAAAAGCAGAATCATAAATAGCTCCACTTTGAAGATATTTTTGAAGACGATTATCAAATGAAGAATGAATATCTTCTCCAATTAGTTCTTTACCAACGTGCATACCTTCTTCTTGTGCGATAGTATTAATAGCTTCTTCAAGACCTTCAGAAAGTTCTCCAGCAACAACTACTTTTTCACCTTTAAGTCTATCTGCTAAATTATTTCTAACTTTAGTCCATTTAGAAAGATTTTGTTGATACTTTTCAAATTCTTCAGCAGTTTTACCGACTCTAGCTTTTTGTTCTCTAAGAACTTTATTAAGAGTACCAGAACTTTCACCACTTTTAATTCCTTTCCACATATTACGAAGTCCATACATTTGAAGAATATCAAATCCAACATTCCAATAATTAAATTTAAAATCTTCATCAGCAGAACGTTTGGCAATACGACGAGCAATAGCATCTTTATTAGAAGAATCACCACCAGCTTCTTCTACAAGTTGTTTATTCTTATTTACAAAATCAGCATATTCTTCATCACTCATATCATTGAGTTTATCATAAGCATCACTATACATATCTTTATATACACCTTGAGCTTCTTGATAATTCTCCATAGTACGTTGAAGAAGAGCATTAGCAGAAAGACTTGCAAATCTACTAAATTTACTTTCCATTCCACTTGTAGCACCAACTATAGCTTTCTGAAAACCATTTAATGTTTTACCTTCATCAATAGCTTTATTCACTCCAGATAAAGCTCTAAGACCTTTACGAGTTCTAGCCCCAATTTTAGCAAGTTTACCAAGATAACCTACACCTTTAATAATACCTGTACTAGGAATAAGAAGAGTAAGACTACTCATAACACTAGGTAAATTACTAGCCCACCAACCAAAATTAGTAAGACCACCATGTAATATATCAGCACGAGTTGGGTCGCTATAAATAGGAGCAACTTCATTATTAAAATAATCTTGCCATTCTTGAAGTTTATTACTTATAGGATTTTGATAATCTCCATCTGATTGAAGAAATCCATTTGTAATAGCATCAAATAAATCAGGAAAAGCTTTAAGAGTACCAAGAAGTGTTTCAGATATTACAGCTTGAGAAATAGAATTAAAACCTTTAGCCCAATTAGACTGAGCATCAGCTAATTCTTTATCTAGATTTGGAGAAATTCTATTAGGAGTAATACCATATCTTAAATATTTATTAGCACCTTCAAAAACAAAATTAGAAGGATTAGCTCTATAAAAAGTTTCTGCCAATCCTCCTTGTTGAGGACTGGCACTAAGTATAGTTTTTGGTTGATTATTCTTTTTAGATTTACTCCAAAGAGGATTAAGAACTTCATAACCACCTTTATTTATAAATTGAGTTGTATCCATATCTTTTAATTATTAGAATCAAAATAACCAATGCTATTAAGAATATAATTTTTAATAAGAGTATATTTATTTTTTAAATATTCAAGTTCAAGAGAATTATCAAGACCTTGAGATTGAAGAAATTCAGCTCTTTTATAAGTAGCATCATATAATTCTCTTACAGCACCTTCTGCTTGAATACCTACTTCAGATTCAATATTAGCATTCTTTTTAAAATTACCATCTTCATCAAAAAATGTTTGATTTGCACCATCTATAAAATCTGTAAGTATCTCAGCACGATTAATCATATCTTGAGCTTTAGATTTATCTACAAATGTTTTAGTACCATCTTTATGAAGTAAATAAGCTTGTTGAGCTCCTGGTTCAATTCCTAATTCTCCACCTTCACTATCTCCTAAAGTCGGTATAGTATATCTATAACCATAATATTCCATACCATTTAATTCTTTAAGAGCACGCATTTTAGTATCACGATTAAGACTTTCTTCTACAGAACCTTTAAATAGATTTTCAACAAATATCTTAATTGGTTTTCCAACAGGATTTCCATCTTTATCAACTTTAGGTAAAATAGTTATTTCAGTACCACTCATATTTCCCATTATAGCAGCACTAAATCTTAACTTATTATTACCTATAGCTCCAGCAATAGCATCATTAAGAAGTTGTCTATTTTTAGTATCTAATCGTTTTTGAACTCCATCTTCACTATCATCGTCTCCAAAATTAGTAGCATAAACATTATACTGAGTCATGTCAGCAGCTGAAAGAAGATTTTCATAATGATCTTCTAAAGTTTGTTTATATAATTTATATGATTGAGCATCTACTAATCCTCTACTAAAATCAGATTCAAGTCTAGCCATACTAGCACCAAGACTACCAGCTACAGTAGTACTCATAGTCATATCTTTTTGTCTTTCTTCTTCTTTAGTAGTAAGTTCTTTATCTATATTTTTAGTTTTTTGAAGTACATCTTCTATACTTCCAAATTGGTCTCTAATATTATCTTTATCTCTAGGTACACGTCCTAAATCTTCAGGTAAAGTAGAATAAGCAAAATCAGGATTAACAAAATAATCATCAGATTGACTTCTATCACTTACAGTCAAATCTTCACTAAGAGTTCCAAGTAATTGACTAAATCCTTTACTCATAGGATTATTTTCTCCCCAAGCAGCAGATTGGGATTCAGCATAATTTATATTTCCATTTTGAAGTTTAATAAGTTTTCCATCTTTATCTACACCTGCAAGTTTAAATCTTTTTTCTCCTCTAATTCCTTGTTGAATAACTTTATTACCATTACCAGGTAAATGATTAGTATCAACATTATTTAGAGCCATCATGATTTTATAAAGATTAGGATTATCCTTAGTTACAGTTATTCTTGTTTTACCATTAACAGTTTCTCGTTTAACTCCTAATTTATTAAATGCTTGCATACCACTAGCATCATCAGAATATCCCATATTAGAAAGAAATTGTTGAAAACCACTAAATCCATAATCTTCATCTTTAGCTAGCCAATCGACATTTCCAGCACCTTTACCTCCAATTAAATCAACTATTTCAGAATAAACAGGAATACGACCATATCTTTTATTTTTAGCAGAATCAAATTCTATTGCTATACTAGTAGCATCATTTCCAAATAAATTATTTATTCCATCTACATATTGTTTATAATATTTATTTTTTATATCTAATGGAGTACCATTATCCATAGCAGTTTTAAAAGCAAGAGCTTGTTTTTGGTCATCTGTAGCACGATTCATCATACCATTATAAACTCTTCCTTTATTACGAAGTATTTTTATATTATCAAGCATTTTAGCTTGTTGATTTTTATCTTTAAAATAAGATTTAGAAGCATAATTAGCAGCTCCTTCATAATCATTTTTATTAAGAAATTGATTATAAGTTTCAAATTCAAATAAAGCCATAATATTATTTATTTAATTTTTACCTTGAGGACCATAAACACTATCTTGTGGATTATCTGATGGAGCGTAAGGACCTTTGCCTTCCATAGAACCTTTTCCACTTCCACTTCCTCTAGCATAATCATCTTTTCCAGTCATATCTGTTGAAGTACTAGAAGTTCTACTAAATGCAAAATTCTTAATAAGACTAGGATATTTCTTAAATAAAATATTTACATAATTAGCAGTTATAAAACCTCTATCGTTAGTTATGTTAGATTGATACATATTCTTTTGTTCTTTAAGTCTTTGTATTTCCAAAGGGTCTTGAGTATTAGCAATTTGAGTATCAATATCTTTAAGAAGAATTTTATTAACTCTATATTCTTGTTCAAGACTAGCTTTCCATTTAGGGTCATTATTTATAACATCTACTAATTGAGATTTAACTTGAGCATAAGAAAGACCCATTCTACTAGAGCCTCTAACTTTTTGAAAACTAGAACCTGTACCTTCAGCAGTAGTTGTATTATCACCTGTTGTTCTAGAAGATTCTCTACTACTAATACCAATCATAGAAATAGCATTTTTCATCATAGTTAAATTATCTACTTCTTCAACTGGTTCCCAACTAGCATTCCATTCACTACCACCTACTATATTTCCTTCATCGTCATAAGTATCTTGATAGTGATATTTATTCTCAATATTCCAAGCTTTCTTAGTTAAAGCACTAATATTACCATTAGTATCAATTTCTTGTTTCTTTTTCTCATAAGCTTCATTTGCTCGAATACGACCCATAACTTCAGGAGACGAAACAGCCTTTCCAGCTTCAAGTACAGCAGTATCTAAAGCTCTACTATAATCACCAAATTTAGCTGCATCATCAATTTTCTTTTGTATTCTGCGACCATAATCATATTTCCATTTATCTTCAGCAGCATTAAGTTTAAGATTACCTAAAGCTACATCAATAGCAGATTTTTGTTTAATAGCATCTTCCCACATTTGATTACGAGTCTGAACATAATTTTGAAGAGGAGATAAATCTCTTTGTCCAAGTATTCTTTGTGGAACTACACCACCTATTTGTATTCCTTGATATTGTTTTGGATTTGCCATTTGTTTATTATTTAAAAGATTAATATGACAAAAATAAGTAATACTTCTGACAGTTACAACACCATCAGAAGTATTTAATTTATTTTAGTTATCTAATACCATATCTAAGTCTATTTTTAGTACTTAATTGTGATAATGCTAAACTTTTAAGATTATCATCATCTGTACTATTATAAATAGCAGCAAGAACTTCAGGACTAAAATTATATCCAAATTGAACAGCATTAGATAATACAGCAGGGTCTTTAGCAGTAGCAGCAATAATTGCTTCTTTTTGTCTATTATCATATCTTTGTTCAACACTACCAGCAAAATTAGTCCATGCTTGAGAAAGACCACTTAAATCTGCTCCAATGCTTTGAGCCTTAGCAAGCTCCATATTGTTTTTAGCTTCAATTGCAGCATTTTTAATTTGTGCAACAGTTTGATAATACTGATTTCTAGCAACAGCGTTTCTAGCACGAACTTGTTGTTCATTTGCAGCATTTTGATTTCTAAGTTCAACTTCTTTGTTACTCTTTTCATCAAGAAGTTTATTAGTTTCCATCATAGCATCTACATCGCTTTGTTGCATACGACCTAAAGATGTTTGAGCACTAGCAGTATTACCTCTAATCAAATTGCGAGCATTAAGTCTATTACGTTCTATGTTTGCTTGTTGAGCTTCATTGTGATAAGTTGTATCAAATGCTACTGGAGATTCATCTACATAATTAGGTAAAGCATAATCAAAATTCATTTTATTATACGCAGAACGAGTAAACATTCCACTACCTAAAGCAGCAAGAGTATCAATACCTAAACCGATATAATCTTGAGTAGCAGGTTTAAAAGTAGATTGATTTCCTAAAAAAGGAACACTATTTGGGTCAAAAGGAGTTTTTGTATTAGTTGGAGCAGATACAAGTTTAAAATTTGGAATAGCTCTTGGAGTAACATCTATAGGAGCAAATGAAGGAAGTCTTCTTCTATTAGTACCATAACTATAAATAGGAGCAAACATACCATCTTCTGCTTTAGGTCTTATATGACCACCACATTTAAACTCCTCTACGGGGGGGTTAGTAAGACCTCCTAAATTAAATTTTCTACCTTTAGTATAACGAGAATTTTTATACCATTGTTGAATTTGAGGACTTTTCATAATATCTCTTGCATTTTGATTTACCAACTGAACATAATTGGATTGTTTAGGATTATATCCTTTTGGATTATTTTTATAATCTCTAAAACCATATTCTAACACGTTTATTTTTTTACCTTCAGTTAGTCTTGGAGCATTATTTGCTCTTCTATCATCATATCTTTCAGAAGCTAAAAGTCTTTTATTATATTCGTCTATAGTACTAATGTTAGAATATTTATTAAGATAATCTATCGTTTCCCAATAAGGATTTAAATCATCATCTTTATGAAAATTAATCCAATTTCTAGCAGAGCTTGTTCCTCTATGAGAATTAGTTCCTTGAATATGTTGACCAGTAGTCCAATTTTCATAAGCTTTAGTTCCAACTTTTAAACCTCTAAGTTTAGCAGCAGATTTAGTATCTGTGGCATTATTAAGTGTCGATTCTTTTATTGCTAAACCTAAAGCTGTAGGAATAGACAATCCAGCCCTAGTAGCATATTTAGCAATACTATCTAATTGATTAGGACTAACTACTGCACCACTAGCTCTTCCTCCATTTCTAATAGTTATAGCATTTTCTTTTTGAAAAGGAATATTTAATTCTCTAAGACCATATTTTTGATGATATTGCTTACCTTTAATGTAATATCTATAAGTAGGGTTTTCTTTATAATATTTATAATTATCTCTAGAAGCTTCACGAAAAGTATTAAAAACTCTTCCTCTAGCAGACCTATAAATTGCTTTATTTTTAGCATTAGAATTGTTATCATTAAATAATCCTTTAATCCAATCGCCAAAACCAGCCTTCTTTCTAAGTTCAGGATATTTACTATAAACTTTACTTCTAACATCACTTCTACCATGAAGACCTGCAAGTCTTAAAGCGTCAATAGCATCAGCTTTGGTTGGAATAGGATAACTTCTATTACCGCCTGCAAAATCTTTAGATGATACAGAAGGATAAGGATGTTTAGAAGAACCTCTATCTTTAGAAGTTAAACCACCATAATGCATAAAAGGATTTATAATACCTTGAAGTTGTCTACCATATTCAAGCAAACCTGACTTTAAATCAGGATATTCTTTACTAAGATTAAAACCTTTACCTCTAATATAATTTATAATAGGTCCAGTTGCTTCTCTAAGTGCCGGTATATTTAATCCTCTAAGTCCCATTAAAACTTGAAATTCAGGAGAATTAATACCCATAGGTTTAACTCGACCATTATTAGGAGTAAAAGTAGAGTTATATTTTAAAGTTCCATTTGGATTTTTAGTAACTCTTTTAGCTACTACTTTTATTCCATTTTGAGCTTTACTACCATCATCTTTAATACCATTGTTCTTTTTAAATCTTTGTTGAGCATTAAAAACTTTATCTTTATTATAACCTCTCATTATAGCTTCAGCAGGACTTATACCACCAAGAATAGGTTGAGCTGAATATATACGCAAAGAGTTGCCCTTACGTTGAGCAACTTCACCACCTTCAGCTTCAATCTCATTACCACCAACATTAATACCTATGCCAGTTTGACCAGTCTCATTAATATCTTCATGAGAACCCCCCCGTAGAAGGTATGTGTTGTTTCCTATCCTCTTAGCATTACCTCCATCAGTAATCATAATATTTCTGTCACCAAGTCTTTTAACTCCTCCTATACGATATTTAAGATTATAATCTTTATCGTCATAAGATTGTTGAGCAATAGCATAGTCATTAAGAGTAGCAGCTAATTGATTTTGATTACTAACTTCTAATTGTTGTTGAGCAAGTCTCTTTTGTTCTTCTATTGCTCTTTTTTGTGCTCTAGATTGTTGAGAAGTTGTAATAAGTCCTCCAACAAAATTAAGAGCAGTAGGTATTAAAGCTCCCCAAAAAGCTCGAGGTCTTATATCTACATTACCTTTAATTCTACTTGTATAAACCATATTAATAATTATTAGTTAAAAATGTAACGTTTTGTAATTTTATTTTTTTATCGTTGTTGAAGATAAATCTTGCAACGATATATTTACCATAAATCAAACTTCGATTGTCTGAGCGCAAAACAATGCCTGATTCTGTTGATGTTATACCAAATGACTTATATAAATCAGCTAAAGTTATAGTAGCAATAATAGTATTACCGTTGCTATCAACATAAGGAATATTAGTATAAATTTTAGTCAATTCATCTTCTGTTATAAGCTGAGTTCCATTGTTTCTAAAATAATTAAATTCCCAATGACCTTTTTGAAAAGTTGGATATTTGTAATTATTCATTACATTATTATCGCCTTTGTCATTAATATTTATTTCTCTACTATATGTTTCGTCTGAATATAAAATTAAACAATCTCCACTATATCTACCGTCTTTATGCTCTAGTAATCTAGCAAAAGCTTGTTCTGCAACATTAATAGTTCCAAAAGGTTGACTTATAACGTCTACAATATAGTGAATACTTTCGAGTGATTTAGTTGTTTCTATATCTTTAGAATAAATAATATCAATATAATTTTTAAGAACTTTATTATTTAATTCGGGTTTCTTATATCCTGTATAATAAGGATTAGTATTCTTATAAACTATTTGTACAACAGCTATATCACTAACATAACTTTCATTTCTATCTACATCAAAATAATAAGCATAAGCTTTAACTATTAAATCTGGAACTATTTCTATTTCAGTATTTATTGTAGCAACATCTGAATTTTCATCAGGAATAGCATCATTTAAAGTATAATAAATTTTAGTATATTCATATTTTTCACCTTCTTCTCTAGTAAACTTTATATAATATTTTGTTTCTCCATTTTCTTTTCTACTATAAGTATTTATTATAGGTTTTGAAATAACTATAGGCGGAGATACAGGATAAACAAAATCTATAGTATTACTATACAATGAATAATCTTTAGTTGGATTATTTTTATTTACAATTCTAGCTTTACAAGTTGTATCAGCTTTAAAATTATTAAATCTAACTTCATTCACATCTTTACTTATATCAGCAGTAAAAATTCTGTAAGGATGTTTAGTTTCTTCTAATTCAATCCTAAGATTATCTTCATCTTGAATAATATAATTATTTGTTACTACAACATAATATCCTTCTTGTTTTATTGTAGGAATTTCATACCTTTTAGGAAGATTTTCTACAATATGTGTTATATTTTTTGTAATAACATCACTAGATATATCGCTACATATTTGAATAGCTTTTATAACGTTATCTCCTTTATCGTTAGGAATTGTAAATGAACCATTATATTTAATTCCATTTGTTTTACTAGGAACACTTTCATCTAAAGTATAATAAATACTACCATAATTTAAATATGTAGTATCTATAGTAACATTATCTGTTAAAACTACAGGAGGAGTTGTTTCATTATGTGTAACTTTTATATCTAAAACATTCATCTGTTCTTTAGTTGGAACTTTTACACTAATTTTATTAGTATTTGCTGAATTATTACCAACTACAGTTATATATATAGATATTGTACCATCAGATGAAATAAGTTTTGGATGAACAGTCAAATTAGCATTATGATGTGTTAATAAATAAGAACTACTACTATCTAAATACATATTTTGAGTAGTAGTTTGACTGCCATGATGTATAACTATATGATTTACGTAAAGTCCTTTAATATTATCACCTATTATATTTAAATTAGCTATAATATCACCATTTTCTTCAATACGAACAAATTTAAGACTTGCACTTTTTATTACTCCAGAAGATTGTGTAGCTTTTGCATCACTTTCTGTATTTTCAATATTAACATCATTCATACTTAGGATAATATAAAGTTGTATTATTAATTAAATTATAGTATTTATTACTTGATTTATCAAATTCATAAAGTCTTCCTTTATCTTTGTTAGAATCAAAGTAATAAGCTTTCTTATAGGTTCTATAACAATTAGTAAAACTATAATCGTGCATACTTATAAAAGTATTAGTATTAAAATTATAACTAAGAGTTATTGCATATTTATCACTATTAACCTTAACATATATACAAATAAGAAGTCTATTAGATAATAAATCTTCTCCAAATCTAACTGAATCAATATTTAAATCTTTAATAAAATTATTAATGTCAGAAGATAAAACAGAAGCTTTACCATTTTCATATTTAAATATTATGTTATTATTATAATCAAACCATATATAACCATTTTTTGTTACAATAGACTCATCTGCATTTCTTAATCCACCAAATCCTTCATTACTTGGAAGAACTTCTTGATAATCTATATCAAATGTATCAGGAATCTGAAGTTGACTTTTAGTTGTAAGATGAGGACTTCTATCAAAAACAAAAAGACTATATTCTGTATGAACAAGAAGATAAAATCCTATACCTACAAGATTAACTATATCTCCTTTATTCTCTTTTATTATTTTATATTCATTATCTTCAAATTTTCTAAATCCATTAGTAAGACTTTCATCTGAAATAACATTACTTCTGCGAATAGTTTTATTGAACTTGTCACTATATTTTCTTGAATAATTAGTATAAACTTTAGTTGGAGCAGAAATATAAGCTTGTTTAATTTCTATAAAATTTCTAAGTCTATCAGGACTAAGAACTTTATTATAATAAACACCTAATGTTTTATTATCCTTGTCTACTAAAGAAACAGCTCCTTCATTATAATCTTGTTTTATATTACAAGCATTATAAGGATATTTACTATAATTATTTACTTCTATAAGTTTTATATTATAATCATTTAATTTTTCACTATTAGGAGTTACAACATAAGAAGCAGTAGGATTTATTATAAGTTTCTTATTATACATAACAATCTTTTCTTTATTATAAAAGGATGGAATGTATTTATAAGAATTAGATGTATTTCCTTTAACATAATAATTATCTGTAAATCTATATAAAGTTTTAACAGATTTAGAATATATATTCTTATTTTCTGTATATACACCTATAAGTTTTTTAAAATCAAACTTCTTATTATTAGTAAAGAAACAATAAGGATGTATAGCGGTTTCTATTATATTATTTATAGTTCCAATAGAAGATTTTCTTTCAATACTAGGTGATTTTCCAATAATATCAAAATAATAAACTCCTTGAATAGAATCTATATTATATTGTAAAGCAGTATTTGTAACACCTTCTGTTTCTAGAGCAACAGTAGAATATACATTATCTTCTACTTTTTCATAACTTATAAAATATCCTATATAATCATCAGGAATGTCAGATACTTCAAATTTAGCAAATATCAATGTATCTTCTATTGTAGGATTTGGAGTTCTAAACAACCTATTACTTATATTATTTATAAATAAATCAAAATAACCATTTTCTGTTGCAACATTATTATCTTTATCGCAATCATTTTCTATCAAAAATCCATTAGTAGCAGAACCATCTTTTCTAATATAATGAATATAAAAAGCATAAACTTGACCAGGTATTAAACTTTTATAATTATTATAAGGAGATTCTACAGATAAATCATATATTGTATCTATAAGAACAACTTGACTACTCATACCATAACCTGTTTGATAATGATAAGGAGGATTATATTGAAGAGGCTCTAAATAGAAAGCTACAACTTTAGTAGTTCCACTAGAAAAAGCTTGACTTTCTTCTATTAAAATATTAAAATCAGATTTACCATTACCTACAATAATTTCATCACCATTTATATAAAGTACAATATAACCATCACTATTAATTTTTATAGAATCTATATTAATAGCTTTTTGAATATTACTATTATATATGGCATATTGTTTATTATAATTTTTAGGAGAAATATATATAGTATGAACATCTATAACTCTAAATGGTTCTTTTCCATAACCAGCAGGATTATTTTCTATTTTATTTTTTTCAACACTATAACTTTCTCCAAATCTATAAAGTCTTATTACAGAAGCAAAAAACTTTCTAATAAATTCATCTTTATAGTTATTATCTATAATATAAGTACCATCAGAATTTTTTATAAATTTATCCCATGTATCTGTATAAGTATTACCTCCAGTAGTTTTAAAAGTAGTACTTATACTAAGAGTTTTTACATTAATAGTTTTATTAGAACTTGCAATTTTAGCATCTTTTATAGATACTCTACATTTTACTTTTTTAGCATAAAAGTTTAAATCATTATTGACGTATTCTTCATATCCACTTATATAAAGTCTATTATTATAATTAATAAGATTTCTTACGTTATAATATTGAGTAGGATTTTTTATAAATTCATCAATAGATTCTTCTTCTATATAGTTATTTTCTACAAATAAAACAGTAGAAATATTTATATTATAAGAATTAAATATTCTTCCTAATACTTCTTCATCATGTTTTACAATATAACCTATTTGATATTCATCAAATTTAAAATCATCATTGTCTACACTAATAGATAAACAAATACCTTTATTAGATTTTTTATTTCCATTTATTTGAAAAGTAGGAAAATATTCATCATGGTCTTTGTTATATTTAGTAACGCTTCCAGCATCAGAAACTAAAAAATTATGAATAGGAGCATTGTGACTATCGTTATTTATAATAATAATATCATCAGTTATTTGAAACCATTTAGTGTAATTATCTTCATCTATTTTATATCTAATAAAGAAAGTATAAACACCACAATTTAAAGCACCATTTACAATAGAGTAATCTACTTCTGTTTTAGGTACTATTTCTTCTATACTATGAAGCAAATTATTATTTGCATCATCTAAATTCCAACATTTCAAAGGAACTTTTATTTCATTATCATTTACATCTTTAGCATTTATTTCAGATACAACAATTATAAGTTCTCCTTTATAATTGTAAGTATAAGTTCCTCTTATATCACCATTATTATATTGCCAATTTGTAGCAATTTCAATAGCATCATATCCATCTTTTTTTCTATAAATTCTACTTTTATTATTTATATGTTGATACGTAAAAATAACTATTTCATTGACACAAGGAATAACACCACAAACATATTCTCCTTCATTTTCACAATCAAATGTTACTTTAAATCCATATTCATTAGCAAAATAACTTCCAGTATCATCTATAATCATATTCTTAGCGGCAACTAAACTGCCACTAGGAATATCTTTTGGATTTCTATTTAAATTAAGTTTTGGTATAATTTCCATAATTATCTTCTTGGGTCAAAAGTTGAATTATAAAAGAAATTTCTCCATCCGTCAGCAGTATAAATTTCATTTTTAACAGAAGCAATAGCTTTACTTTTAAGATTATTCCACTGAAGAAAAGGATTAGTAACAGGACTACTACTTTTCAAATCATAAACTTGATGTTTACTTCCTCTACTAAGATATTTGAAAAGTATATACCAAGCAAGAGCTTCAAGCAAAATTCCATTTTCATATATATAAGGAACTTCACAATCATAATATTCATCATAATAAGTAGCAGTTTCATAACTTTCTACTACAATACTATCTGCATCAAAATTAAGCTCTATATTATTTCCAGCAATAACAAAATTTCTATTAGCATCAGGATTTATAATTCCTCCTACTTTCATAGAATTTACTGGATTATTACCATCAGGTCTAAAAACAGCAATTTCAGAACTATTAGTAGTATTACTATTTAGTCCTGAATTACAATTACAAGTAGAACTATTAAGTTCTCTTATTTCACAACCATTGGAATCATATACTTTAATTTCTTTAGCATTAAGAGTACAAGGAAATATAGCTATTCTTTCTTTAACATCTAATATTCTTTTCTTACGTTCCATAGGAAGTAATTTCATTTGAGAAAGAGCATCTATAGTCCAAGCAGCAACTCTAGGAATCCAATCACTTTCACTTATATTAAAGTCATTATCAACTTTTCCTATAAGTCGGTCTAATTTTATTTGATGTTTGATTTTCATTTCTAATAAATTTAGTATAAAGAATTTTATCAACAGTAAGACAAAGAGTAAGTTTAGTTTTAATATCTAAATCTAAATCTAAAATCTTATCTTTATCATTATTACATAGTTTAATAAAATCATCGTTAGTTATACCATGATATTTTGTAGGACGACTATCAGCAGGAGTAAAAGATAAACTTACAGCATTTTTACAAGTACTTCCTATTAGACAAAATTGATACCAACATTCATCTTTCTTATAAACTTTATAATCAACTCCATCATAAGGAACATTATTTTGTTTACACCATTCAGCTTCTTCTTTATTATAAAGTCTAATACCTTTAGCTTTAAGTTCTTTCTTTTTAGCATTAGTTGCTGCAAAGTCGAGCATCTTACGACATTTATCAGTATTAAGAACTCTATTTATACAAACCCAACCTATAGTTCCATGAAATACATAACCATATCCATCAAGAATAAGTTTTTTATGAACTTCTTTATAAAATGTTCTAATTATAGCAACATATTTCTTATAAGTAAGAGAAAGTACTTTATTAGCTTTATTAATAATCTTAATATTATTATAATATTTTTCTTGATTCTTAGCTAAAACTAGAAGTTTAAAACAAGCACCTTTAACTTCTGCATTAATTCTTTTATCTTGATATAGACCTATAGCAGCATTTAAAAGTCTTCCATTAATATATTTATTTTCTCTAAATTCAGGATAATCAACTATAGGAAGTTTATATAAATCTAAATATTTAACAATATCATTTCTTTGTCTAGTTATAACTTCTTCAAGTCTATCATTATCTAATTGAGCAACTTCTTTCTTTTTAGTATAAATGTCTCTAGCATTTTCGTAATACTCTCGAAGTCCTATTGGTTTATCTTTAATACTCATAACTTAAAATTTAATATTATTAGGAGTTTCATCAGTTTCTCGATGTTGATTTAATAAATCACGTTTATAAATAATATCTTTTATAGTTCCATACATATCTTCAGGTATAAGATATTCATTGTCATCATATATAAGATTATTATTATCTATTTCTCCATTATTAAATGCTATTTCATTTGGATGTTCAAAAGAACTCTCAATAACTATTTGTTGTAAATCAAAAGCTCTTCTACGGGGGGGATATAAATAGATATATTCATTAATATAATCATAACTAATAGCACCACAAAGACCAGGAACAGAATTTCTAAATCTAGCAGTAGTTTCTTTAATATAAGGAAATTCTCTATTAGTAGCATAACCTACAGAACTAACTCTATCAAAAGGAAGATTATTAGTAAGTCTAACAGGTCTAGGAACTTTTTCAGTAGTTCTTTTAATTTTATCAATAGCAACAAAATCTTTAATAGAATCTGGTAGAACTATATCACCATCATTAATATCAGTTAGAGTAACTCTAAATCTTTGAGTAAGACCTTTATCTACATAACCATGATTTTCATAACTTCTTCTAATACATTCATTACGAGTTTGAATAACAAGAAGTTTTAGATTTTCTCTAAGAGCATGATTATTCGGTTGACCTAAAGAATGAGCTAATTCACTAACCATCATTGCAATACTAGCCATAGCTTTAACATTATTAGTAATATGAATATTAATAAAACATTAAAGCCCCCCCGTAGAAGAATGTTGATGTTTGGTTTGAGTTCTATCTCTATTACTTAGGTAATCATCAACTTCTTAACGAGGAGGCTTATTATCATTTAAAGTTTCATCTATAAGTCTATTAGTAACTTTATCTATTAGATGTCTTTTGATGTCCCTTTAGTAAGGGCAAAAGTAAAACTTTGAAACCATTTATCCAAATCCATAATGTCGTCAGATTACTATCTGTGTGCGCACACAAATCTTATTATTAACATTCGATGAATAATTAATCAGCTTGATAATTAAAGACTTACAGATAAAGCGAAAATAAGCCATATAAATAAAAATAAATTTTATTAATCATGAATTATATCATTATCAGCATTATCATCAATATTATCATCAATACTATTAATAACAAAAGAAGCAAGAAGAGTTATATCTTCTTGCTTTCTAATAAGTTATATAGTTGTAATAACTTTAGTTTATTAAATATGAAAATAATCAATTTAAGTATCCAAAATTGTAACCTTAACAAATCCTGTATCATTACCTATTGTAGAAATGTCAAATAAAGTGTAAAAAGAAAGAAGACCGCAAGCAGAGTCAGAATCAGCATTACTACCAGCTAAAGTAAGACAAATAGTATCATTTATGTCATCATAATAATAAGAATTTTTATAAGCAATATTATTAGTTATTTTGCTAGGAACTATGTCTCCTTTATTATTTATTCTTATTTCTTGTAACCAATTTCCATACTCATCACTAAAACCTTCTATTTGATGTTCTTTATTATCTATATTATTGTCTAACTTAGAAACATCATCTGTATAATACCAAATTCTTTTTTGTTTAGTAGCATCACATTTATTCAACATATTATCTATATTAATCAAAATATCTCCGTACCAAAAAACATTAAATCCTCTCCAATGAGGAATATTCCAAGAAATTTGATTTTTAATCATATTATAAGCAGGAGCAGAAAGAATTTCAATAACTATATTACATTCAGTTTGAAGTTTACCAAAATAAATTTTTCGTTTAACATCATTAGTACCCCAATTTACATCATAAGTTCCATCAGTTGTAATAGTAAGATTTCCTTGTTCTCTTTTAAATACTACAGTTTGATCATCAGTTAAACCTGTGATTTTATATCTAGTAATACTTCCAACTACATTAGCATTAGCATAGATATTCCAATCTGTAGTAAGTACTTTAGTACTTGTTATAGTAAGAATCTTAGCATAGTTACTTTTAGTAGCTACAACATTAGTTGTAATATAAGTATTCCAATAATGATTAGCAGCAACTGGAATATTCCATTGTCTAGCAACTCTAGCTTTAATTTCAGTATTATTACCTAATGCGAGAGTATAATCATTAGGAACAAACTTTTGATAATCATTGTAATAATCTAAGTCATTTCCACCTACAACTCCATTACCTAATCCTCCTTGATGATAACCTTCAGTAGTAAGTTTAGAATTATATGCTTTCTTTACATCAAAATCAGCATATTCAATAACATAACTCCAAACAATAGCTTCCCAAATTTGCTTATAAAGCATTTGTCCACCATCAGTCTTTTGAGAATACCTTCTCATATTAGCAAGGTAAAGATAAGTTCTAGCCTTACCTAATTGACATCTAAAAGTATCAACTCCTAAATATTCATCCCAATTACCATTATTACTTCCACCTCTAAGATTAGTATGATAATTGATAACATTTACTGCTGTATTGGCTTCTAGACTACCAATCCAACCCCATTTAGTGTCATTAAAAGCAGTGTTAAGAACACAAGCTCTATCTATACCAATAATATGTCTTTTTATTTCTCTAGCATAAGGAACACATTTATGAAGACTTTGCCAGACTTCATTACCAGCACCATCTTTATCTACAGACCATTGATAAAATTTACCACCTGTATCAACGCCTATTTCTCCATCATAACCATTAATAGAACAACCAAGTTCAACAGTGCAATTATTAGTAAACTCGGTTTCATTAAGGTCTGGTATGCTATATATATAAAATCTATAATTATCATCTGTGTAACAATAATTGCTAGCATCTATATCATCAGAATCGTCTATATAAGCTTCTCCAGTAGAAGTGTCTATATAAACAATTCTACCGATACCTATATTATTTTTATCTATATTATCTCTTACATAGACATAAGAATATAGAAATCTATAATTAGAAAATAAAGTTGTATTTATAAACTTACATTTAACTACACTATTTTCTTCACAAGATATAACACCAGCAGGAAGACCATCACAAGCGGTAATATTTAAATCAGTTCCTTGGTGGGTAAATTGGCTTCTTTTACTTTCTTCAACAAATCTACTGTCAATAGGATTACAATAATATTGGATTTCTTTACCTTTATGAATACAAACTTTAAATCTACTTTGAATAGGAAGAGTCTTATGAAGTTCAAGATTACCAATTCTTTCACAAGCAGTAGTAGCTTGATTAACAGAATCCCAACGAACTCCATAAGCAAGTTTATTAATATTAGCCCAAAGAATCTTACCTTCTTTATCTTCTATTTTAGTTACATTACCTTCAGGTATTTGTAACGTTGTTACTTTACTAAAATCCATATAACCTCCTTATTCTTCATCTTCACCACCATTGTTATTAACTACATTTTGACTAGTAGTTGTACTTAGTACTCTAATAAATTTAGTTACAGTAGAACCATCTTCAAGAGTAAAAACTAAATCTTCAGGAGTACCAATGTCTGCTGTTTTACCATCAGTAGTATATGATTTGGTTGCTGACCTATTAGAAGGATTTTCTTCAGTAAGATAACCATGAACAGACTTAATATATCTAACGTTAAGAGTTTGATTAACATTACAATCCGCAACAGTTTGTATAGTACCTAAGAAAGTAGCACCACTAAGTTTGGCATAACCACTTAAATCAGGTTCAGCTTGAAATTCACCAACTTTTTCCCATTTCTTAGTACTCTTAACATAAATATATTCATTATATTGATTATCTCCAGCAGTACTAGAAGTATTCTTTTTACAATAAATCTTTCCTTTAATTTTAGATTCATCAGTAGGAAGTTCTTCATTATCAGCAAGAACAATAAATACTTCAGTATTAGGGTCTTTAAGATTAATGTCTATACCTCCTCCTACAGAACCATCAGCTCCAATAGTATAAGGTTTAGCTGTACCACCAGCAGTAATAATAAATGCTACACCTCCTACACCATCATTCCAAGAAGCAGTACCAAAACCATAATTAATATCTGCAAAGAAAGAATCATGACTAGTAACAGTTTTAAGTTTAGTAAGATTTCTGGCTTTAACTCCTTCATCATTTCCTATTTCTAGAGCTACAGCTCCAAGAGTAGAACCTAAACTACTTAAAATACCACCTACTTCTTTATCAAGAGAATCAAGTTTTTCTTGAATTTCTTTACGACCATCACCAGCAGCATAACCTAAAGCTCTTCTAAGAATATTTTTATGCTCAGGAGACATATTCCGAGCATCAACCATACGGTCAATATCAATTTGTTTCATAACTAGTTAAGAATTAATTTAAACGTTTATCTATATCTTTATAATCATATCCAAACTTAGCAAGTATAGGTTTAATTATCCAACTCCAACTAACAGGAGTTATAATAGCAGAATTAACTATAAGTTTAACATCTACTCCAATAAGATAATAAACTATACCAACAGCAATCATACTAATAACTAGAAGAAATCTTTTCATAAATCTAGTTATATTTCCTCTAGCAATATCTATAAAACAAGTAATAAGAATATAAGCTAGAACATTTACTACTATACAATAACTAAAATCAAAACTAGTAGTTAAATTTTGAATAGTGTCATTAATTATATCCATAACATTATTATATTTATTATTACAAAGATAACTCCTTCAATATAAGTATGAGTTATATCATTAGTTTTAACTTTATTTTTAAGCAAATAAAAAGTGCTTATTACTGATTGTAATAAGCACTTAATTATTATCTACATTCATACCAATCTATAGGAATACCTTTATGAGCCATATCTGCATACCATCTATTAAAAGGAAGTCCATCATAACCATCGACATCGTTGATTACATCATTAACATATTTAGCTAAATGATTTTCATCAGGTATGCTACTTCCTAAATAATCAGCTTTACCCATGTTAATTACAAATAAAGCATCATAAATATAATCATTGTCAATATGAATGTTATTGTTATTAAGCAATTCTTTAAGACGTTCTTTAGTAATAACAGCTAAAGGAACTTCATTATTATTAGAATCTCTAGTTGTCATTTTACCAATAGCAAATTCAGCAAGCCGTCTATTAAAATGTCTTCCATTATATTTAAGATATATAATCATATCTTCAGGAAGTTTATCATATTGGTCAAAAGAGTCTCTAGTCATACTATTAGTATTACAACCCCCACGTAGAAGAGTTTTTGGTATTACTCTTCTACGCTTCAGTTAGTTAATAATCATATCTACTACGACGAGTTCTTTCTCGTTCTCTATCGTCATCATCACGGCGATTTCTCCTACGAGAATCATAATCATCATCATCGTAATCATAATTATCTTTACGCTCACATTCTTCAATATTTTCTTCAAGTTCTTGAATTTCCATTCTCATTCTATGAAGTTTCTCTTTCATTTCAGAGAGTGACTTCTTTCCTGTCTTTATCATAATCATCATAATTTTATTTGTTAGTTACAGCAGCTAGAATTTTATCTATATTACTTTTCATTCCAGCAACTTCAGATTTAATATTAGCTATCTCTTCATCACGAGCTTTATCTTTAGCATATTGTGGATTTAATTCTTTAAGAACGTTTTCACATTGAGTAATTTGAGATTTATAATCTTCAATATGTTCTATAATATAATTAGCATTATGAAGAGTAGACTCTACTTCGGATTGAATACTTTGTTTAGTTTCAGCGATAATAAATTTACCATTATTATAAGAAACTATAGTTGCAGCACTTGGAACATTATTATATTCAGCAACATTTCCATTTATCTTAACTGATAATTTCATTACCATTCCTGAACCATCAACAGCAAATTGAGGAACAGTTGTACCAACAATTTCACCAATCTTAAATTTGACTCCATCAGTCTTATCTAGAATATAAACAAGACTACCTTGATTTAGTGCAGAAAACATTATACTATAAGTTGAAGTTTATTATTTTGTTTATCAAATACTATAATGTGAAGACCTGCTGTAAGAGCAGTAAGAGCTTCTCCATTACTTGCCAAAAGAGGAAGAGTACTATTATTAACCATAATTTCAAAACCAGTTGCAGTAGTTGTAGCTGCATTAAAATTAATTACCATAATACCAGCAACTCCCATAGCTCTGAAAGTATGATTAGGCATACTAAAAACAGCATTAGCAGTAGCACTGCCAGCAGTCATTTGAGTAGCAGCTACTAAAGGTATACCACCACGATTACCAATGAATTCATTATTTAAAGCCATAATATTACCTCCTATAGATTACATCCAAAAACCATTAAGATTACCATTATTATACATACCATACTGATAAGCAACACAATTTGGTACTGCCTGGAATGGCTGATAAGGAACAGTCACAGTCTGAGGTTGAGCGCACTTAATTTCCTGAACAGCAGCAGCAATAGGATTAACAGCAGCAGCAATTTGCTGAGCAATAACTCCACTCTGATGTTCAGTAGTAAGCTGTGTCTGAAGAGCATTAATCTTATCTTGCATTGCAGCTTTTTCAGTAGCATCAAGTTTTGCAATAACCCTATCACCTACACCATCTATTGATTTCTCAAGATTACAAGTCTGGTCACGAAGTGCATAACCGACATCAGAAAAACCACGAGTAACAACACTTCCTACACCATTAACAGATTCTTTAATAGTATCTGTCTGACGAAGAGTTTCAAGTTGAGATTGATGAGATGTATCACTAATCATAGTCTTCAAATTGCAGCAGCAATTAGCCAACTGTTGAGCAAGAGTCATTGTATTCTGAGTACCAGCATTAAGAAGAGCACCAGTAGAAGAATCAATCTTACAACCAACTTGAGTAATAGCATTGTTTGCTTGAGAAATAGCTGCCTGAATCATATCAACTTTAGTACCAAACATAGTGGCTAATTTCTGAACAGCAGCACCATTACCATTAATAGCTTGCATAATTAAATCTCGTCCATCGTTATTATTAACCATATTAGCAAGAGGACCTAAGCAACCATTGCCATTTCCACCAGCATTACCAAACAAACCACCATTACGCATAAGAGGATAAAGGAAAAACAGAAAGATAATCCACATCCAACCTCCACCATTCATACCTCCATTACTCATCATAAGAAGAGGAAGCAAACTATTAACGTCACTTGTTTGCTTAGTTCCACCATCAGGGAACATAAAAACTTTAGAATCATCCATAATTTAAAAAGTTAAATAATTAATAAATAAATGTACTATACTAGTATTTTGTACATTGCAAATATAAGGATGATTTCTATTATAAACAAAAAGCAGATAAACTAGTTATGTTCTAGTTTATCTGCATGATAAGGTAAGTCATAAAAAGGATTTTAATAATCTCTTTATTTTTCTTTTATTTTCTAAATACACATAGGCTCTACATCTTTATTAAGAAGTGTAGCTTGCGCAGTAGCAAGTCTATAAACTCTAGAAGTTTTTAAATAATTAAAAGCAAGTTTTTCTAAATGTCTAACTGCTTGAACAGTTCTATTAAGAACTTGAGCAGTAGTTGTAACACTAAAACCAGCATGAATCATTTGTTCTACAACCATACATCTAGCCATTACAAGATTTTCAGCACGAGATTTACCAAGAACTTCTTCTCTTGTAATACTTAGAGTTCCATCAAGAGTAGTTATAGCACAACATTTAATAACATTATCTATAACTCTCCATAATTCTTTTTCTTTATCATTCATTGTTTATTATTTTATAAAGTTAGTTTATTAAATACAGGTTTATCTCCACTACAATTTGCTATTACAATAGTATTATTTCTAAATCTATACATTTGATTATGAAAAGGATATACAGAAGTTCCAATAATTGTACCATATCTAATAGGATTACCAATAGTTCTTTTTTTACTAATATTCCAATTTTTAAAATAACTATGATTTTTTGAAGCTATAAACATTCCTGTGTTTTCTTCAAACATTATATAATCAGGGTCTGTTATAGTTTCATTTGATATTAATAAAGCATTATTAATTTTTACTGTATCTCCTTCAACATATATAGCAGCATTTGAAAGAAGATTTAATACATTAATACGACCACCATCAGTACTCCATACTTCATTTTTATTTGGAGAAATTATTGAACTAAACTTTTCAGCATTAACAGAGCTTTCACCTCCATCTAACATAATAGAAAGTTTACCTTTACCATCTTCTGTGTATTTAAGTCTAATTCTACCTGCAGAGCCTTCTTCATCATAATTACCTGTAACATCTAATGTAGTATTACCATTATCAGTATTATAACTTGAATAAATATTTCCATTTTGAGAAGGTAAATAAGTATTTGGAATATTATCTAAAGCTTTTTTATCTTCATGAGACATACAGCCATCCTTAGTTGCTGTAGCATTATCAATAACTGCCATTCTACCAGCTACACCAGGCTTAGCATAATGCATAAGTAAAGTAACACCTTCGTCAAAACCATCTCCTGTGGCTTGACTAATTTCTATATTATTAAGAGCTTCATCTTTTTCAGCATATATATTAGGAATATCATCTAGTTTAGTTTTATCATCAGGAGTCATAAGTCCTGCAAGTTCTTTAGTAGCTCCAGAAATTGTAAATGAATCATTAGCACCATCAATATTAAGTATATTTACAATATAAGCATCAAATTGAGGACTAGCAGAAATGTAACTTACCAATTTACTTGTAGTACTACCATCACCTAAAAGAATTTGATTATTATTGCCATTACGAAGTTTAAATTTAGAAGCAGTAAATGTATCATTATAATCAGAATAAATAGGTTCAGTAGCTGATAAGCTACTTATATTAGATATATTAATATTATCTCCTTTTATAAAAATATTATTTACAAATGAAGTAATACTAAATATATTTCTTGCATCTTTCTTACTCCAAATATAAACACTACCATTAGGATTTATAGTAAGACTATATTCGCTATATTTATTAGTAACAACAATAGGTTTATTAACTTCACCTCCTTCACTTTTAGATAATTTATCATTAAGTGTATCTAAAAGACCTTCTATATTACCAACTCCTATCTTAGGTAGAAAATCTATAAAACCTTTAATAGTCTTTTCTTTTAGTTGTTTTATTTTCATGTTATCTAATATTTTAAATTGTTATACAAACGATTAAAATTATTCAGTTGATATTTTATATCACTAATAAAATTAATGCTAACAGACCACCAATAAAAGCACCATAGGTATCAAATTTTAAATCATTGACATCAAACAAACCATTCCTAAAGAAATCAATAACTTCTTTACCAATACCTATAACAATAGGAGTAATAATACCTATAGCAGCAGCAACAATAGCATTACGATTAAATACTTGTGTATCATAAGTTGCAACATTCTCTGCAATAATTATACAAACTAATAAATGAATAAATTTATCAGTACCAACTTTATTTACCAAATCATTAATTTTAAACATAACATTATTCATTATCTTGTTCAACATAAATTTTACCATTATCTTTATTTGCTTGATAATTATCATAAGCTTGCTTATTTTCTTTATCAAGACTTAGAGTTACAGTATTATCTTCAATAACTCCATCAGCTTTAACTTTACCATCAGGAGTAATAGTATATTTAAAACTACTATCATTTACGTTAATACTATTTGATTTATTATAAGCATCTATTTGTTTAGAAACATAATCTATAAACAAATTTGCTTCATCTTCTTTTCCTTCAGTATAAGCAGCACAAGCAGATTGAAATATATTCCAACAATTAAATACAATACTACCATTACCTTTGCAACCATAATTACAATCATCAAGAATAGCTTTACCTCCATTAGCTACAAGACTAAGTAATTTACGATAAACAGGAATCCATTTAGTAGGAATAGTAAGATATACAACTTCAACATCTATATTAGTACCTGCATCATATTCATCATTCTCAACATAAACTTCATTATATGGAGAATTAACTGCATTAAGTGTAGAAGCATCCATGCCTTCTACGGGGGGGTTATTTATATTATCATTCATATTATTACATTAAATATTAATCACTACATCACTTAAATTATTAACTTCTCTATCTGTAAGAAGTGTAATATTTTCATAGCAATGTTTAACCATTTGAATTACACTAAGTTTAAGAACTTTACTTGTATTAACTAAATAACCTTGAGAAGACAAAGCATTTATAGTCTTAACTATATTAACTTCAATCTTCTCAAGGTTACTTTGAGATTTCTTTATAGCTAAATCATTATTCATAAGAACATCTTATTAATGATTAAAAACTTTATTATTTACAAAAACAGAATGTTCATCTGCAATAATATCAAGACGATTACTAAGTTGACTAATTCTAATTAAAGCATCTTGACCATTATAAATTATATCTAAACATTCTTTAGTTATATCATCTATCCATTCATCTTTAAGTTTGGTAGAAACATTAACTCCATTCATTTCATAAGCTGAAAAAACATTATATAGTTTGTAATATTCAGTACTTACTAATCTAAAAACATTTTGTTTTATTAAGTCTTTATTAGCATCAATATTATTGTGAATTATAATACTATTACAAATATTAATTACATTAACTTTAAAACTATCAAAACCTAATACAATAACATTTTTTATCTTAGCTTGTTCTTTACTTTCAGCATCTTGGAAAGCTTTATCTAAAACTCCATTAAGTTTAACTACATTTTCACTAACTTGTTTAATAGCAGAAGCCATTTCAATAATAGGCTTATTTCTGTCTTTAGCTTTAAATAAATCAACTAGTTTAACTATAAGAGTATAAGCTATATAAATTCCACTACTTATTAAAACCGTAATATAAGATGAATCTTTAATTGCGTCATTGACTACTTGATTGACTTCATTAAAGTTACCCATGGTATTTACATAAATAAATAAATACAGCTCCCCCGTAGAAGAGCTGCATTATTAGTTTGTATTAATCCTTATCAACTACAAAGATTTTAGGAAGAGCACTCTTATAATCTGCATTTTCTGTAGCATTAGCAAGAGTAGAATCAGCGCCCTTAACACGACCTACAGCGATAATAACATCTTGCCATATTGCCTCATCACGAGTACGAGAAGCTTTTCGACCATACTTGTAATGAATAGTATAAATGTCATACCAATCATCACTTAATTCCATAGGATAACCTGGATAGATAGTAGCACCATCAGCATAAGTATTGTCAAAACCACGATTTTGAGCACAAACAGAAGCAAGATTCTTAACATAATTCTTGTCACCAACTGGAGCTTGAGCTTGAGTTTGTTCACCAAGTGTAACCAAACCATAAGCATCATCTACAGCTTCAAAATCCCAATCTTGATAATCTTTACCTTCAATCTTAACTTTAGCACCTTCAACAGTAACTGTAATATTCAAATCGCCACT